>Ga0123342_1004824_pt1 | contig 20228 bp, 13 predicted proteins | sample Turbeawhitnodule_FD_89960 | JGI IMG/M metagenome (GOLD analysis project Ga0123342, IMG submission 89960) | Root nodule microbial communities of legume samples collected from Mexico - Turtle bean Mexico white nodule | ecosystem: Host-associated > Plants > Roots > Nodule | place: Mexico: Nepantla... | reverse complement strand
TGGTATCTAATTAGCAACTAAGGTTTTAACTACCAATTATTTAGTTTCTAAATTTGGTAGCAAAAACCTTGGTTGCTAATTAGATACCAATTTAGAAACTATTTAACAATAATAGAAAATAATTTAGAAACCAAATTTCTTTTTAGTTTCTAAAATGTTCTCTAATTTAGTTACTATTACAACTAATTATTTTGGTTTCTACAAATTGATTTCTATTTCATGATTTTATTGTAGTGGTATTTTTCATATTATTTTTCATTATACATGCTTTCAAGCCAAAACAACCTGACATAATAACTGACGAAGAGTCTTCTATTATATTTTTTTATAATAAATAAATAACATAATATTATTATTAATAACTAATTATAAATCAAATAAAATGTATTATAAATAAAAACATTTTTTTTTAATTTTTCTATTTAATTAAATAATATTTATTTTTATTTTATCTCTCATCTATTTTTTTTATCTATCTTTTTCCTTTCAGTTTCAAATGGAGGCTTAGAAATTTTCCAAAAAGAAAATAATGTTTAAACAGTGTAGGATTTTATATATGGTGGGTGGATAGAGAGAGGAAATGATAGAGGCAAACAGAAGAAAATATCATATATATAAATTTTTATAAAAAAAGAAAAAGAAAAAGAAAAAGAAAAAGAAAAAGAGGAAAGTGTTTAATAAATGGAGGGTAGGAAAGGAAGGGTATGATAGGTGGATGTGATGTGGATTGTTTTGATTGATTAAGGTTCATTATTTTCATTGATCCCAGGCATGAACGCTTGAGAAGGGGACTTTGAAGTGAATCTCTGTCCCCTCCTTTCTTTCCAATGAATTTGTCTCTGCACTTCCACTCTCCATCTGTCTCAATCACCTCTCCCAAACCTAATATTCATATCCCTCACTTCTCAATATCCTCTATTATTATCTTTTTCAATATTAACACTTTCTTTCATCTCTCAAATTAACATAACCATTACTCTATTTCTTCTTTGTTTTATGTCCACAAGGGGCAACCCCACATGCACCATGTTAATTACTTTTGCTAATGACTTCAATTCAATATTTGATCAAAAGTGTCATAACTGATAGAACAATTCTGGTATTTTCTGATTGATTTATTTATTTTCACTTCTATATAGTTATTTTCTTAACAAATATAAAAAATGATACACCAACCTAAAGTCTCATACCCAGCTAAGCTACATATTGTATTTAAGTTTTTAATGATTACATAAACATTTAATTTAGTAATTTTCTAAGATTAGTGAAATTAAAAAATTGAAAAGAAGAAAAAGTTATATGTAGATTAATAGGTATGGTTAGTTAATGAAGAGGATGAAAGAAGTGACAAGTGTGAGGACGACACGTTTGCGTGTTAGTTTGACAACTACAAGACAACAAAGGGAGGCAGTGCGTGGACGGAGAGATGCTACGTTTCATGCTTCATTTCTTTGTTTGTTTTCTTAATTATAATTTTCTTTTGTGTGTGTTGTGTTCTTCTATTTGTAATTGCATTGTTGGATGGGATATGTTTTCAGAATTGAGGTTGATGTCAAAGTGTGACAAAACAATCTTCCACACGTTGGAATGTTGTGTCCCATTGACATTCATTCATTTATATTCATCCCTTTCAAATTTTTAATTCATCACTCTGACTGCGACTCCCACTCCCACTTGCAATTTTAACCACTGTTAACTTTTCAACTATTTTTTTAGACTCTATTTATATGAATATGACAAATTTCTCATCCAACACTTAAAGCTTCAAAACAGTAAAATGAAAAAAAAAATTATAACAATCATAAATTAAAAATAGAAGAGTGTAAGGCAAGTTTATATATATGGTCATGTCATGTGTTATTGAGTTTCTTATTTAGGAATCTATCTTAAATCAAATTTTATGTTATGGTTCCTTTTCTCATTAGTGCAGTTTCCTTGTTTCCTTTAATATGTTGCAGATGGGAGGTGGAGTGCAAATGCTGAAAGTGATGAGGGACTGAGTTGTATAGCAGTTCCAGCAGAAATGACATGTACTAAATGTTTGTAACAGAAGAGTAGCAGCTTAGGATTGACATTCTAGTCCTACATTTACCTTTGTTGCAGGGTTCTTTCTGCTATCTTGAGATTGGAATTGGGTGTTACCTACTTCCTCAAAATCTATTATAGTATCTATTATAGTGTGGGGTTGTTATAAATAAAATAGATTTAAATAGTCTAGTGCTGGTTTGCTTCTATAGTAGAACAACAGTAGTATGGTGTTTCTATAGAGCAAAATTTGACTTGTAGCAGTAGAAAGCTTCATAGTATTTTAACAACTTTTGAAATTTGTATCTTAGTCTGCATATTTGTTCCTCCTTAATAAATACTTTTTTTTTTTGCAAATAAAAATGTTTAGATGATTTTATCCACTGGGTAAGTATGAAAGAATTTTATCAAAAAGATACTGTGTATAAATTAATTTTGTAAAGTTTCTTAATATAGTTTTTTCTAATTTCTTTTTATTTTATGTCTAAATTCATTTTAATTTGAAGACAAAATCATTTTATTTTTTTCTCTCCTAACTGTCTTTCTGAACAAAAATTCTCTAAACATGTTTTTTGGTAGGAAAATTTCTATCCATTCATTTAGTGTAAGTTAATTGTACTTTATGAAAAATATTATTTTATTCTATCCTTTTTATGTTTTTCTTCTAAATCTTCTGAACTTTATATTTTTTTTTCTTAACCACTAGGGGATTTTAGTTCCTGAAACTTAAATCTGATTGATTTTATTTTTTTTCATTTGTAATTGTAATTGATTCTATTTAATATTTAACGCAATGAATTCATGTGACAGATTAGACAACATAAAATATGTGTTCTTATTTATTTATTGTTTTGAAAATGAAAAATAATTAATGTATGTATTGTAAAGCATGGATTAAATAAATAAAAGTCTATGTACTTATATGAAACTTAAAATTTTTATAGATTTCTTGGGTTGATATTAAAAACACTTAGACCGTAGATAGGAAAAAAGATAGTGTAAAGTTTTATTAGTTAAAAAATTCAGTTATATGTATATGTAAGTACTTTTATTTAAATTTAAAACAGTGATTATAGTTTTTTCTTATATCATTTGTCCTTTTCTATCCAAAACAAATCTCTTCTCATTAGTCATCATCTAATAAATTTAATCAAACATTTGACCACACACAAACTTTAATTTGAGTGGGTTGAGAGACATGTTTCTCGTTTAAGTTGTATGTAAATTTTATAACCTACAACAAAATACACTATCATAATGTTTGAATAAACATTCCTTGACAATAAAATTAGGTTTATGAAAGAGACCTAATCCTAACTTAAACTACCCGAAATATGCATAAAGTTTGTAGAGAAAAACCTTAGTTTGATTTCCATGAAAAGAAGTGAAGAATATCAAAATGATGAAAACTTAAGGATTAATCTCTTATAAGAGGATTCTATTTAGGAGAGTCAAAGGTGGTGGTTGAAAAATGTATTAAATTAAATTAGACATGTGAATAGGTATTAGAGAAGTTGAAAGATGAATATTAAGTGTGGGTGAATGTAACTGAGAATGGGGTGGTACAGTGCAAAGTGTGGACCAATCTGAGGCCAGAGGGCATAGGCATGGTGGGTACAGTAGGTACCACTGGCACTCTGGCACTGTCACAACCACAAGAAAACCTCTTCTCTTCCCTTCTTCTCACTGTATCTTTCTGGGCAGTGTGCTTGCTAGGCTACTGCTGGTACATCTTCTGCTCTATAATCCAACTGCAACAAGAAACTTCCTCACACAACCAACTTTTAATGCATGTCTCCCAACCATTAAATGGTTACAAGAATGACTCAATCAACGCATTTCTATTATGGACCAGAACAAACTTACCTTACCTTTACTTCAAATATATTATAGTTTATTACAACATCTATACATTACTTTGTTTTTTAAAATGAAAATAACCAGAGGATACTGATAATGTACATATTTTATGACTGATATTGAATCACAGGTTGCCCTTCGCAATAAATTCTTTTGATTTTTCATGATGGTTATTTCAAAAGACTGTAAAACTTTGTATGACTCACTGTAAGCCTGTGCTCAACAGTTTGCAGTCCTCATTGATTCCCCCACACAACTTCTTCTGTCTTGATTATTGCTGTTGCTGTTCTTCCATAAGTAGTAACAATGGAGTAAATTAATTGGGAACTTTTGTAAGTAGGTGCAAATAGAGTTTTAAACTAAGAAACCAACAAATTGCCCCGGGATGATACTGAGTTTACTCATCACTTGTTCTAAATTCTAGTTTTATTTTAATTAAAAATAAATAAAGAAGTGTCTTGGAACCAATAGATATTAATAAAGTATCATAGAATACCTCTCCCATAACACATGTAAAATATCACTATAGATTAAGAATTTAGGAATACGTCTATGCTATGATTATTTTGAAGCTATGATACTGTTGGAAAAACATTAGTGTCTAGAAAATATTATAATATCATAAGTAATATATATATTTAAAAATGTCATTAGTGCAAAACAAAAAATATGACAATTTTACATGACTTTTTATGACGGTTCTGATGACGACATATAATTAGGAATTATAAAAACTCTACACTTTCTATGTTGGTTAGAAAATAGACATAGTAAGTTGATTTATTTGATTGTTGTCTATAAACATCTTAAAATGTACAAAATACTTGTCATAATATGTTCAGACAAAACTTTTTATGACTGATATTTTACCGTCATAGAAAATATGACTTACTATGATGATTCTCATCAGAACAGTCATAGTAAGTGGTTTTCTATAACAAATATTCATATACCCGCATAACAAATAAGACTTTTTATGTCATCTATTGCAATAATCATCATAGTAAGTTTGCCTTTTTTAGAAAAAAAACGATTGTTTTATATCATCATAGTAAGTTTGCCTTTTTTAGAAAAAAAACGATTGTTTTATATATTTTCCAGCATTCACTAATAACAATCATCTGCATATAAATTTCAAACAAACTCATTCATTGATCGATTTCCCCTCATTCATTAATAATAATCACTTGCATATCAATATTATCCAAAGAATTGCATATAATTTGCAGACAAACTCATCCATTGATCAATTTCCTTCCATTCATTAATAACAATCACCTACATATCAATGTTATTTATACAATTACATACAATTTACAGAAAAAACCCATTCATTGATCACATTTTCCCCATTCATTAATAACAATCACTTGTGTTGAACAAGGTTATTTGATTTCTCCAAATCCAAGTGGAATGCATGAGGATCCTTGTTGTTGGTTGTGTGTGTGTCTAGAGTAGTTGGATTTGTTAATTCACTTCTTGTGATGATCCAAGGTTTAATGAATCTTAATCCTTTTGAAACAGATATGTTTTTATAAAGAAAGTGAAAATTCAACCTATTGAAATGTCGATTCAACCAGTTGTTTTACACTTAGTATATTTTGAAAAGGATTTGAAAAAGCTTGACTTTGTTTGACTTTGTTGTTAAATCAATTCAATCGATTGATTTTGGTTCTTGAAATAAATGTTTTTGACCATCTGATTGGAGTTTAAATAAGTTGTTTACGCTCCCGGTTATTAATCAACTAAGAGAAATCATTCAAATCAGTTTTTTAAGATTTCAAAGAGCTTTGGATCATTCTCAAGTGTGGAATAGGATTGTCCTGTATTCAATGTGCTTTAATCTTTGGTTGCACTCAGGTGTACTCTATTCCTTTTTTTCTTGATCACTGTAATTCTGTGTGAATTAGTGTTGTGCAGTTTCAGAGGTTGTTCTGAAAATTGTGTGGTGTTGCCAAAGGTGGTGTGTATTCTTAAAGGGTTCAAGATCACCACTTTGGTGTGTTGTTTGTAATCAAGGTTTGATTACTTAGTGAATTCTCAGTGGTTGTTGAGGACTGGATGTAGCTCTTGGTAAAGAGTGAACCAGTATAAACATTCTGTGTTAATCTTTCTATCTTTACTCTCTTTAAAACTACTTTTTCTTTGATTTTCAACACTGCTGGTATAAACAACCAATTGTTTCTAAAAAACAACCGGTTGATTTTCTGCAATCAAATTAAAAACAATTTTCTAATTGGCTGAACTGATTTCTAATTGATGGATTTTTCATTGTCTCCCAATCTACATTCAATATTTGCGAAAATCTTTCATAAACAATCTGCCACCCTCTTGTTTAAGGCCTATAATTTTAACAACTTGCATATCAATGTTATCCAAACAATTGCATAAAATTTCTAGACAAACTTAATCATTGATAAATTTTACTCCATTCATTAATAACAATCACCTGCATATCAATGTTACCCACACAATCGCATATAATTTACAGAAAAATCCATTCATTGATCAAATTTTCCCCATTCATTAATAACAATTACCTGCATATCAATGTTTCCAGACAATTGCATAAAATTTCCAGAAACTCTTAATCATTGATCTATTTTACTTCATTCATTGATAACAATCACCTACATATCAATGTTATCCAGACAATTTTATACAATTTACAGACAAACTCATTCATTGATTAATAAACTAACGAAATTTATATCTTATCAGAAACACTTAAAAAGAATGAAGCCCAATGCATTCTAATGTCTTCTATGTCTTTATCCTTAAAAGGAGATGGATCATTGAATAACTACAAAAAAATTGACTTAATCAATAAAAAGTGAAATTCACAACTAAATAATTAAGGTATTTGAGTAAATTTTTTATTATCTCTCTCCATGAGTCAGTAATGTTTGCATATATGATTGTGTGCATGTGCTTCATTACATAATATCCACACTCATAGCTTCCCGATGGATGTGAACATTGCAAATTAAAACACAACTATAAAATATTTTATATCATAATTAAATAGTGGTGGGACAAATAAGTTACATTAGGTGCAATTAATTGTATCTTCTTCCTAACTACATGTGGAAGACCTTGCAGTCTCGAATGAGCCTCCAAAGCCCTATAAAAAGGTAGACATTCGTTAATTCATATTAATCATTAAGGTAGGAAATATAATACAATAGAAAACTTACGCGTCTAGTAAATGTTTGATGGCCAAAGTGTTAGTTTTCTTATGCCGAACACAAGATAACCACGAGAAAATGACTCGGAATAATGACCAACAACTGCCAATGACTCTTACAAGTTATAATAATATTAATAATAAATAAGTTCCAAATTAATTAACTGTAATTTAAAATTATATACTTACTGATGCAAGTAAGGTGCTAAATACACTTCTTTGCCTGCATTTTTAAATGTCTCTATTAAGTATGTTTGCACTTCACTCGCTTCATTTCCTACACTCTGAATGACAACTGGGTTAAGAAATCCATAAATATAAGCATTCTTCTTCTCGATGCAGAGGTGATGTAAATACCTTAAACATTGAAAAAATAGTGTTAAAGTAAAATATGAATATATTAAATATTTTAAGGTTAATGAAAATATACTTATAACAACCAAAGTTGTAAAACCGATATAGATAGTTGAGCAGTACTTGTAACAATCTCACAAATATCCTTTTGACATAAAAAAAGGAACGCTACTAGTCCTGCCTACAACATTATGAGGCATATCTAATTGGACAATTTGCTTCCAATTGTCACTATCACTGCACCAAGTCGTTGGAGAGAAGACATTTGTGGTTCTGGAAGGTTGACAACTTTTGAATTTTTAGACTCATCCTAAAAAAATTAGTATAGAAATATAATTCGTGTGAAGATATTAAAAAGGATAAAAACAACCCCTACTACAATCGACTTTGCCAATCTAGTTGGTGAAATGGTAAAATTCCCTGGGGCATGTCCTACTATTTGAACATCCTTAGTGGGCACGGGAACTTGACTAGAAGAATCTCAAACATCTATAACCACCACTCGTATCATATCTTCCTTAATCTTCTGGTGGTGGATGGTCAATCCTAACTTATAGATTTTACCTAAGACCACATAAATATATGAAAATAAAAAAAATATAAATAAAAAATATATAATTGGAATAAAAATTACATAAAGCCACCAAATGTTGGGGAGGATCATCAACGTACAATTCACAGTCAATAGGGATATCAACACCACCATCCTGTGATTCTTCAACAGTATGACAACTTCCCTTTGTGCTGACAAGAATAGGGGAAACCTCTGAAGGTGAAGGAGCAGTAGGAGGTTGAATGGACACTCCATGGATACTAACTCTGCTCGCATTTCCGACAATAATTCATCCATCAATGTGGGATAACTCATTCTTAAACTCATCTTTGAGAAGTTTCTTGTCGGCCTCACTAAGTTGTGATAAAGTAACATGTCGAGTTGGAGTACCAAAGAGTTGCCTAATGCCTATCCCTCGTCCAGTACCACGAACACGTTCCGGATGCTCTGGATGACCAATGACAACTACTAATATGTCTTCATGTCCTTGTGTAGCGAATGTTCCCTGAGAGCTTTGCTCCACCAAGTCATCCTACAAAACAAACATTCTAATGCAAATTTTAACACTAAAATCAACTTTCATTAAAATATCAAAATAATTTATGATATGCGTTTCTTCGGAAGTGTAATCTCCTGATAATGTTTTTGCAAGCTCTCTTCTATTTTTCGTGGCAGAGAGGTGGAGATATCAAACTTGACTTGTCACTGGGAGCCGAGGAAGAGGCCTACAAAATCATAATTCTCTCCAACCTATCATATCCACCACGAGACAATTTGTGGGGGTGGACATTATTTTTCTGAATGTCCTGTGCAATTTTTCTCCTTTCCTATTATATACATTACACATATAAAGAATTAATAAAAATATATATAAGAAAACAATTGAAAAATACACCTAAAATGTAAAATTTAATTTACCTAAAAGGCAAGGTCTAATCGTCTCTCCCGGAAAGTTTGTCACGTCTCCCCATCGAGAAACTGGTATATCTCACAAAGGTTCTTATTACTTAACTGACCATAAATATATCAACTAGTAAGGTCACTCTTAAAACCCCTTTATCGTTGCCCATCATATGAAATCCATTTTTTCCTCAACAAACTATTATTTGGGACATCATATGTGAGATGCATAATAAATACCAATTATAAATGTTTTTTTTTTTAGTTTTCTTATGATTGAATTATTTAGATTAAGATTTTCATACCATGATAGTATGCGATAGCTGATTCTTCACTGTCTATGGAACATGGTCCCAATCATCAATAAGAATACTGACCTTACTTCTACCAAGCAAGGTCACATAGCTAGTGAATTTTGTGCGATTCTCTCCCAAAAAAATTTTCCCGTATTCATATCAAACTCGATAGGCAATCTTTGATCAACACTACAACTAACAATCAAATCTCTCAGCCTAGCAGCACGTCTACCTTTTTTTTTGGGTAGGTAGTTGACTTGGAACCCACCTTGTAAGGGAGGAGGTGCATCATTTGAATCAATCATATCTCTGTTCAAACAAATATTAAATGTAAATGAAATAGACTAAAAAGAAAAAAAAAAAATACAAATATTGCATTATACAAATTGAACATAAGTAAACACACAAAATTTGCATTATAAAGAATAAACATAAGTAAATTGTTTACATTGTTAAGTTGGAACATTCTCCCACAACCCTTCATGATGGTTATCACTGTGGCATGAACATCATAACATCCAAGGTTGGCATATTTGTGGAGAAAGATAGAGTCTCACTGATATCAAGTGTTGAATCATCCTTCTCATTAGTACCATGTGTGACTCTTCCTTGCAGAACCACTTATCATTTTTTGTTAGTAGGATCAGTGACATAAAACACTTATTTCGCTTGAAATGCCATGATGAATGACTCTTCAATGTAATTGAACTTTTCTAGATCAACCAAGGTAAAACCCAAATCATCGGTACCAACACCGCAATTACATTCAACCCACTTACATATAAAAACAAATACTCTGAAACTTGTATAATCACCCAAATGTCTTCAATTAAACCAAAGTAACATTGAAGCCATAACAAGATTTTTATCCTTTGAACTAGAGAAATGCATTGATTTAGCCACCACCATTACTCTACTGTTTTGCATAGTGCTTTTTTCATCTTTAGATTTTTTATAAAATGAATAATTGTTTATATCATAGCCACGCCAACATATGACATCATAGTTTGGCTCACATGCTAACCATTTCAATGTATCTAAATTTGTGTTGTCACTTTAAACTTTTTCTTTGAACCACTTCAAAAAAACTCTTGTTATGCTCATTAATCACCCACTTCTCAAACATTCGTGGATGATTTTTCTTCACAATATCTTTGTGAGCAGTTAAGTAGGGTATGACTATGTCAGTGTTATTCAGTATATAAAAATGTATTTGAATAACTTCATCTCGGGTCAATGTCATCACTTTGGTAATTCGACGTGTTGCATCAAAACATGACAATCATGAGATTTGAACCCAAGTAATTTTAGATCTTTCATGGATACAAATCTTTTCACATTGGAAAAATAACCCCATGGAACCTTCACACCCCTTAAAAAATCACATAAACTTTGAAGTGTGAGTAACAAAAGAAAACACTGAAAGACTAAGTTCAAAACTCGAAAATTTCAATACAACAACAAAACACATTCTCAGTTTCAAAAAATTGCAAACGCATTCGTAACACAAGCAAAACGCATCAAACCTGAAACCGTACGAAGCTGCAAGGAGAATGAGAAGGAGAAGGAGGTAATATAAACACACCAAGAACACTGCACGAAGGAGAAGAAGGATTTAGGGATTCAAAAAAAAGGAAAAAAAATGGAAACTCAAGTTTCAGAACCAAACAAATTTTGTAAAAAATGGGGAACACATAGGACTGAACCAAACAAGTGGAAGGGTTACTATAGGGTGGAAGGAGAAGCTTCAACGTCGTAGTGTGGAAGGAAAAGCTTCAGCGCGCGGAAGCCGTAGGGTTCAAAATATTTATTGTTTGAGAAGAAAAAGTGAAATAGGTTAAAACACTTATTATGTCAGTTGAAATAAAAAAAATGACATAGTTAAAATTTATTATATCGGTTCTACCCTGAACAAACATAGTAAATACTTACTATGTTAGTTTTAATTTTAATCTTCATAATAAAAATCATAATTATTACAAAAATATCACCGCACCATTTTTTATGACAGGTAAACTACACCCGTTATAGTAAGCTATCATTGATTCTTATTTTTGTAGTAATATGTATAATTTTTAAAAATATAAGAAATGGATTGAAATTAAAATCACATTTCTTATACATTGTTGAAATAAAAATTATAAATTATTGCCATAATAGAAAATTAGTATTTCATAAATTTTGAATATTTTATCCATAATCATGAGTGAAAAATTCTAAAATACCATATACAAATAAAAATTGAGTATAATAGGAGATACAAATCATTTATAAGTTACTTTGACTTAATTAAATTTTAAGTTCCTCTTAAATTTAAATAATTTTAATTGAGTTTTTATTATAAAAAAAATATTTTTTTAATTAAGTCTGTACTGTCAAATTTAGGTGTAAACTGAGGTGATGTAACAATTCGATTTTTATAATTGGACAATAAGAAAAAACGAAGTTCTAGAACCTTAATTATCTTTAAAAAAAACTTATAAATTAAATACGAAAATAAAAATAAAATCAATCATGTGGAGCACACAAAAATGACATTTGGTAAAGATAATTACGACTTACGTGTTGGGGGAGAGTCAATACTTAACTTAGGAGACGTGAATCCAATTGGTCTCGAGCCATGAGGCAATCCATATATAAGAAACATTGACACCACCTTTAACCCAAAACCTTAAGACAATGTGTTTGTAAGTCTTTCTCTTTATATACTACTCACCTCATCCATCTCTACTCAATGTGAGACTCATTGAAATGAGATTTCTTGCTATTTTTCTTCTTATTTAGAAAACTTTAGTTGAAATGACTTTTCTTGTAACAATTAAAGCACTCAAATTTTTGTCAGATCATCTGAATAACAAAGCAAGAAAAACAATAATAAGATTGAAGAAAACACTCTATTGATAACAGAAGATCTATACACATATAACTCTCATAATTATTGTATTTACAAAGATCACAAGAACTCTACCTATATAGAAGGACTAACATATGACCATTCAAAAATATATTCATTAAGACAATTATAACAAACATGTATTTGACAATCTAACTCATCTCAGCACTACTAGACGATCTAACACCATTAGAAAGTCTAACATTACTAGACGATCTTAAGTAGACAATCTTCTTCTCCTTTAGATCAAACGATCTAACCGTCTAACTAAGCTCCTCAATAGATGATCTGTTGTACGTGCTTCAATTTCAATCATCATTATGCTCCACCTTGATTCCAAATCATGGAAGAGCTTCTAGCTTCATCTTCCCTTTTTCTCAAACAAAAAATTAACCAACTTCAGACACTGTTTAAACCTCGATCTTGCCAAGGACTTCGTAAATACATATGTTGGATTTTCTTCTAAGGTTATATTCTTGATTCTAACCTCTCTAGACTCAATAATATCTCTCATGAAATGTAGTCTGATTTTTGTGTTCATCCTCTTGTGGTAAGTATGATGATCAAATAGATGTATGACGATTTGACTATCACAATGAACAATCACCCAATCTTGCACAATACCAATCCCTCCAATCATTTTCTTTAACCATGGTGCCTCCTTTACCCCTTCTGTGAAAGCAATATACTCTGCTTGGGTAGTAGATAAAGCCACAACTGATTGCAGGCTAGATTTCCAACAAACCAAAGTACCAAACAAGGTAGAGACATAACCATAAGGTGAATTTCTGGTATTAAGGTTCCCTACATAATCAACATTCACATACATTTCTACAACAACTCTGTCAAAGGTAGACTGTCTATACGGTAGACTAGACGATATTGTTCCTCTCAAATATCCAACACCCACTTCAAAGCCTTTCAATGTGTTCGTCCAGGATCTATCATGTACATGTTAACAACACTAACTACATAAGGAAAATTTGATTTGTTACAAAGCATCCCATACATGATGCTACCAACTCCATTATCATGCATGGTAGTCTTCATCTTCCTCCTTTCCTCCTTAGTATTTGAAGCTTGAGCAATTTAGAGCTATGCCTTCTTACACTTGAATTTTTCTCTTTCTTCCCATTTGACTTTGACATGTTTAGACTCAACCCATTTTACCCCTTCTGAAGCTCCTTAGTCCTTATTAAGGTCTGCACCTCCTCCAGAGTAATGGTCTATTCCTTCCCGAACATCAAAGCATCTTTAAAGTGTTCGTAAATCTTGGGTAAGGCGTTAAAAAGACGTAAAACCTTATCATCATCCTCCAATTTAACCTCAATATTCTCTAGGTCGTTCAAGATCTTATTGAAATCCGCTAACTGTTCCACCATCGTTCTTGGCTCGTTCATTCTGAACGAATACAATTGTTGTTTCAGACAAAGTCTATGTGCCAACGACTTAGTCATATACAATGACTCAAGCTAGAACCACATTGATACATCAATCTTCTTCTTTGCGACTTCTCTAAGTGCCTTTTCACCGAGACATGTAATTATCACACTCTTTGCTTTGCTGGTCATGTAAGTCATCTCCTTTTGAGACATAGACATTGGCATGTTCGCTTCATCATTCAAAGCATCAACACAACCTTTCTGAATCAAGATGACTTCCATCTTGAGTCTCTACAATTCGAAGTTGTTGTACCCTGAAAACTTCTCAATGTCAAACTTCGTGGCTATTTTTTTTATCTTCTTGACTTTCTTTTCTTCTCATCACAAATGACACCAATTATTGCATTCTCAACAATAACAAAGCAATAAAATAAGAACAAGATTGAAGAAAATACTTTATTGATAACACGAACTCTCACACCTTTAGCTATTAACAAAGTTCTCAAGAACTCTATATATAGACCCTATATAGAAAGAGTAATAGAAGACTATTATAAAACAAAACCATTAAGACAATTATAACAAACACGTACTAGACGGTTTAATTCGTCTCAATATTACTAAACAGTGTAACACCACTAGACAATTTTCTTCTCCTTCACATCAGACCGTCTAACAGTGTGACTAAGCTTTTCAGCAGATGATCATTTGTACATGCTTTAGAACCAATAATCACATACTCAATAAAAAATACTTAAATTTATTAAGAACTGTAAAATTAATTAAGCTATTTTTTTATGTGAAAATACGTCAGGAATAACAATAAATACATCAGGAATAATGATGTAAAGTAATAGGTAAATCATTCTAGTTAATGAAAAAAATATGATAGTAAAATCAATTCAAAAATATAAAATTTTTAGATACTCAATAAAATAAAAATATTTAATAAAAATTTAATTAAAAATATTCAATGAAGGATTTATAATTTAAATTAAGTATTTTTAAATGGTGTTGAGAAGTTCGATCTAATAGTTGGAGTTTTGGGTTGGAGGTTGATTTATTTGATGCCATGATTCTACAAAAACAGATGTATATGGGGAGGTCAAGTGGCCTTCGCACAAATCTATAAAATCCAAGCTTCAAAACATCAAGGCCCATATTGGTTTTTGTCCAAGCTGCCTCTTTTCCAAATTTCTAAAATAGTAGGTTTTTGAACTCCATTTGAACATGATAGATTATTACAAAAAAATTATATTATATTTTAATTTCTTTTATTTTCTGCCTCTAGAAACCTTATGTCATGTTTTGCCATCACTCTAGTTTTCAGATTTGACTTATAATGATTTTGTGGGCACTTTTATTTACTATACAACCATATTGTGTTACCAGGTGACTTTCAAATTCAATCTAAATTCTTGAAATCACATCCACTAATATTTATGAAATAATTCAGAATTACTCTTCTTGAGAATGAAGGAGGAGAGGAGGAGGATTATAAGAAGTATCACACAACATGTAAAAATTCTTAGCTGAAGGAAAAACATAGAACATATCATTCACACTTATTATTTTCCAATAATTTGATTTTAGCAAAAATATGATAATAACTAAACTAGTTATATGCTTAAAAGCATATACTAACAAAAAAAGTGTAACAAGAATAATAATTGAAGGAGGCAAAGTTCACCTTATATATCTACAATATTCCTTCTCTAATGTGTAATGGAGGTTAGTGTGTATGTGGTAGGCCACAATCACAACGCGGTAACGTGTGGATTAGGATTCTCATGTTTTGATGGTTCAGTCCAATGCATCAGTGTCTTATCTTAAAGAAAATTGCCTCGTTTAGAGACAGAAACAAAGCCATAATTTTCAGTTCTTCCATTTAAGAGCAACTTAATGCCAAACAAATTGGTTGGGGAAAAAAATGAGATAGTTGTTAATACTGACAAGTATAATAATCCTTCTCAGGTATCTGCAAACCAAAAAACCATGATTTCTGCAGATTACTGAATCAAAATTTAATGAGCCATATAAATGACATGCCTTACTCAATGTTTGGAATAACTTAGATTATAGGAAATGTTTTAATAGTACATCAAAATATTCAAAAACAAACAATTATTTCTTTAAAATAAAGTGAACCTAACATACATTTAGTGTAAACTTTTCATGCACAATATTGCTTTTAAAGTGGATGGATTGGTAGCATAATTCTCATGACAGACATGCACAGAAACGCCAAGCTCTTGCTGTACTCATCTTTGAAATATGAAAAGTAAAATCAGTATGTAAGGATTTTTTATGATATTTTCAGCTAAATCTGAAAATTCAGCTCCATGGATCTAAATATAATTCATCATGAAGAGCAAGTCCAAAACATGCAACACCTATTAGTGTGTTTGGAAATGTTTTGATAACGTGATTCCAACAGCCTGAACATGTGAAAGCAAGAATTATTTGCTTCAGTCAAGATGTGAAAAGAATCACATTGAATGTGCCTCTAGACGTGTTTCCAAACACACGCTGTGAGACTATCAAACAAAAATCTATAGATGTTGTGTCTGCCATAACCAGAACCTTTTAAGTGGCAGCTACAAGAAGTTTTACTGATGAAACTACAAAAATGTTGATAAAAGAAGAGTCAAATCTAGCTAAATTCACCAAATATGAATTACGTGTTGTGTCACAATTTTATTGAGTTGATTTTAGACGATCAAATTTTTTAATCTGCTTTCTCCATTAGGGTAGTAAGACTAACCAGAATGGAGAAACATACAAAAAATGTCTTTAGATTCTCTAGCTAGAAATTCAAAACCCGAGCTACTAACAAATCTCAAGCATCCTTTTCCACCAAAACATGTGGTCTCTGTTCAAAGAATCGCAAGTGGTCTTCAAATGTCTCCCCATGTCTGATTTTGCTTACTGATCTATCTTCTTCAACCTAAAATATTTAAGAAGACAAAATGTTACTATTCAAGGACAAATAGTTGATAAAATAAAGTTGTGTTTGTTCATGCAAAGTTTCCTTATAAGTGGGGTGATGCAATACTCAGGAGGCTGCATCTTTAGATTGTAAGCTGATGCCATACTCATGCAATAAGAACCAGCATCATGAATTACTAGACCAGTACTCTGCAAACTGAAACTCAAGAAAAAGATGTGAAGGTCTCAATTCCAAAGATGTTCAACAACAAAAAGATGCTTTAAATCAAGAAAATTGAAGCACATCAATAATTGTGTATCCTTGTTGGACTAATCTTGTAAACAATTACAAGTGAAGTACACAAAATTGATCCTAATCTCTAGATTGTGGATGGAATTTTTTCCTTCTTCAATAGAAGGAAATGACTTTCTAAAAGAGTTAAGAAGAAGGTAAAGGAAGAATAAGAAATCAATACTTGGGTTTTTTTATATCTTCTTTATTTCTTCTTTTACAACCAAAATAGGAGCAAATTTCTTCTCACTAAACTCTAATTTTTCTGCATAAAAAAGCTAATGAAAGAGAGGGCTGCATTTGGTTGCAAAGGAGATGTGCTTAATGGAAGAGGAAGTTTGTCTGGCAGAAGAAGATGCAATAGTTGACATATTAATTAATGGAACACTAATTATGTTTAATTTGTTATAAAATCTCAGAAAAAGGTTGTTATAATATTTAATGTGAGATTTTTCATGAAAATCTCTTGTAAAATATCTGAGGGATTAAAGAGGTCATTAATATAAAGGGTAAAAAGGAAGAACTTATTAAAACTAGAGGTCTTGTATGAAAATATTACTTTTTCTTTAAAGCATTCAAAAGAATATTCTTTCAAGAAATATTTATTAGTGGTGAATAAAAATGAAGGAGATAAAGAATGTGAAAACGAAATTCATATTTTTAAGAGTGTATCAGCATAAGGGAGGTGGACATTTTACAAGCATTATTTTTAATCGAAAAAATATATAACAAATAAAAGTATTAGTGATGCTCCAATTTATATAAAAAAATATTTAAAAAAGTAAAAATAAAATCAAAATATATTCTAAAATCCCTCAACTACGTAGTGATTAATCAAATACTCATCTTTCTCACAACAAAAGATAAAGGTCTGTACATGATTACATTCACTAGGACAAAGGAAAATAAATGTAAAAAATGATTTACAAATCAGGATTTTATGTAATTTTTTAGGGTCACAAAATATATTATACTAAATATTTTTATAAATCAAATATGACGATGACTAATGTAAAGAGTATACTATTCTCCTTATTCTCCACATTTTTTGTTAAATGTTTTCAAGTTATTTATAATTTCTTTGCAAAAAAATTATCCTTATTTATTTTGCTTACGTTTGCAAATTAAGTATTTCTTTCCTTTTTTTTGTTTTTCATGAAATTTCCATTTTTTTGAAAAGTAATAAATTTATTTACCTTTTTTTGGAATCATCTTTCAATATTATCAATTTCGTTTCATGCATTTATTTATGTTTAAATTTTATTTTAATAATTATTTAAAATACTTTATATATTTTGATTGCATTAAGTGTTAACATAATATTTTTATATCATTAGCATATTTTCACAACATATATTAATTTTTTTTTGACAAATCAATAAAGATTATTCTAACAATTAACATTTGTTATCAATAAGTACTTCATCATTGTAATAATTTTTTTATTAATTAGTTCAATCACTAATACTTTTAAAATTTTCATTACCATGAACTTTAAATAAAAAAATATATTGTATGCGGATTAAGGAAAATCATTTAATAACTTAAAACTAAATTAAAAAGGTATTAAAAAGAACTATTTATTCTTAATTGTTTTTTTACAGTAAAAAAAATTAGTGGTTAATTTAAAAATTTAAAAATTAGTGATTTCATAATATCATAATTACGTCCAATAATTTAAAATTATTTTTCTTCCAAATGAATTTCATCATCGTTTAAAATAAGTGTCAATCTTCTTGCAAAAATAGAAAATAATGTAATGTTTTTAGAACTTGATCCAATAGAAAAATTATACTGACTTAACAACTCAATATATTATATTTTAATATAAATTATTAATATATATTATTATGTGGGTGTGGAATAGGAGTATTTTGTATTATATGAGTGTAATTTTTTTTTAGAGTGTTGATATGTTGATAATATTATAAAAGTGTTAGATATGTTTTTTTTTTCATTTATTTTCACGTGAAATTCTTTTTGGTTCTTAGTCCAAACTTTAAATCTCTTATATATTTCTAGTAAGAAAACTATTGGAATTGGTGTCTTTGTCAGTTTTTTTTTTACGTGACAAACAAATTTTCAGAATGGACTACAATGTTAAAATATTTAATGCTAACTCATACATTGCATTGATCAAGAAATATTGAAGTTGCATAGATTATTTGAATTGAACCTAATATCATTAACTAAGAACAAAATATAGAATGACTGCGAGATAATAATTTCATATTAATTCGAACCAACCCATATGCTCCCATTTTTAATAATATTCCAACTAAAAGCATACGAGTAGTGTAATACATCCCTGTGACTATCAGGTAACCATGTAGGTAAGGGTATAATTGGTGATTTGACAGCAAAAACAATAAGAAATTCCATATAAAAGATTATTTTTAGTGCCACAGGATATAAAAAAATTGATAAAAACTTATTCCAATAGTTTAGTACTAAAAAAAGTTTTAAAGTTTGGATTAGAAACAAAAGTCAGTTTCGCGTATACTGAGACGAAAAACATATTTTAACCCTTAAAAAAATTACTTTCACATCCACTTGATAACTCAATATATTATTCTTTTAATCATATTATTTTTATATTTTAATATAAAATTAATATATATTATTATATGGATATAAAGTAGGAGTATTTTGTCTAATGAGTGTAAAAATGTTTGTGCACTAATTAGAAAGGGGAGAGAGATGTGATATGTGTATATGATTGCACAACCATGTCTTTCGGTTATTTTAGTTATCATGAGCATTAGACTCGCTACTTGTTTGTGTTTTGGACCATAATCACAAGCACAATGCAAAAACTGCACTTTGCTCTCATATCTCACTCACATCTCCAATCGTCTCTTTACTACTTTCTCTCATGCCCTTCAATTGCAGATTTCTTTTCTTCATACAACCTCCATAAATGGCTTTCATGAGGCTTGGATCAAAATCAGATGCATTTCATCATGAAGGTGAAACATGGTAACAAATCTTATCAACTCAAACTAATATTTCATATATATGTGTATTACTCCAATGGGCCAAACATATATTTTTTTAAATTCTTTGGATTAAAGGATTTTTCAGTTTCATATGCATTGTCCAATGATTATAATTTATTAATCTTGAGTGACTTTGGAATCAACATTGTCATCTCACAAATCACATATTCTCTAGATTCAAGTCAAATCACAAGATCATATCTGGTACAATTTCATGCCCAACAAATAGTAGATCAAAGTGCATGTCATATGATTTATGTTAAAAGATTATCACTACCCTGTTTACTTGGATAAAAAGGAAACGAAAATTTGGGTCATGCCAAATTTTAGATGAAGTTGGAAGAATGTCAATTGTGGTTGATTTATCGAGTCATAGAGGTGCAAAGGCCTTAAAAACATGATTTCATGATACTGCATTATAATCAATGACTGGATATATATATATATATATATATATATATATATATATATATATATATATATATATATTTCAACATATTATATCTAATTTTTTTTTTTTTTTTTTTCTTTTTTTTTTTTTTATTTAAAATAAATAATT
>Ga0123342_1004823_pt1 | contig 20229 bp, 9 predicted proteins | sample Turbeawhitnodule_FD_89960 | JGI IMG/M metagenome (GOLD analysis project Ga0123342, IMG submission 89960) | Root nodule microbial communities of legume samples collected from Mexico - Turtle bean Mexico white nodule | ecosystem: Host-associated > Plants > Roots > Nodule | place: Mexico: Nepantla... | reverse complement strand
TATATATATATATATATATATATATATATATATATATATATATATATACATATATATATATATATACATATATATATATATATATATATACACACACGTAAATAGAAAGTCAAAACTCACAACATTTCCTTATGGAGTGCACAAAATTTTCTTTTATAGAGTATAGACATATTTCCTTAATTAGTATTTTTGAGAAAAAAATGTTATACACAAAAAAGGTAAAATAAGTTTATGTAGGCATCTAATCACAAACCATTATATATGGTAAGTTTATTTACTTTTACAATAATTATTTTTTAAATCATCAAAACACCTAGAACATTCTTTATCTTTTTTATAATTCTTTGTTGATAATAAAAATTAAACATTATAAGAATATATTACCATTCTTAGATTTATATTATATATATATATATATATAAAGATAAACATAAAAAAAAACCCTATTAATTTATTTGTAACTTGTGTTTATTCTCCTAAAAATGCAAACTCTAAAAATCTTTGTATGTATAATTCCCAGTACTTTTCACTTAACTCCACATTTTTGAAGAGATGAAATCTATTAGTTTTAACACTCATCATAAAAAAAAAAAAAATTACCGAAAAAAAATCATAAAAAAAATGATGCAGAAGCGAAATAACTTATTTTTTTTTATATTTAAAGAAAGAATAACATAACTTATTGTAATAACTTGTTGGAATAAACAAAAGTGAAAGTAAGAAATCCTACATGATGAATTGGAAGTCCCATTATAAATCTGATTAATAACATGATCACACCATATTATTGATGGTAGAATCCAAACCTAATCCAGTGCATAATACAAATGAGTGGGTTGTTATCATGTTTTAAAAAGAAAAAGAGAACATGAAGATGTAAACAAAAGAACCATGAAAGGAACTACAGAACAAGAATGGTACAGATAGGAGAGGGGAGGAGGTATCTATGACACAAATCCTAAGAACTGTCGTTTTTGAAGAGAGCATATATAGTTCTGCTGCATACAAAAATGTCTTTTTTTTTTGGTATAATTGAAAATTTGTGAGGTTTGATTTGTTTATGAGCATATATAATGCAGAGAGTTGGATTAGAAGCGATGGCAGAAGAAACAACAGATGGTTTCCACGTGATGCGGGCCTTTTGGAAGAGAGTACGGGAATGGGACTGTCATTGTCCTTACTTGTGGCGGCTGTGCCTTTCCATAACACTCAATCAACAAAGCCTTCTTTTGTAAATTCACTTTCTCTTTTCTTTCCTCATTTTATTATATATAATTTTCTCTTTTTTTTTCGTATGACATGTCATTTTCTTCGATGTTTGGTGTTTTATAGTGTCAAAATAAAAAAAGATGAATGTATCCTTTAAAGAACATGTTGACATTCTTTGATCCATCCATACATGTCTCACTCTCATATCTTGTTACAACCCTTCAAACTGTCATTTACAGGTATGTGTCAATGAATCAAATGTTTCAATAAAATTAGCAAATAAAAAATAAAACTAATTATAAACATCTTTTATATTTGCTTATATCTATCTTACATATGTGTGTATTTCTAAAATAATATTCATATCTACTTTTAATTATACATTTTTTTTATTTAATTGTGCTTATACAAAAGAAAAATAATATTGGTAATAGTGGATGAAGTGTCCATGATAAGTTGTAGATGGAGAAAAGAAAAAAAAGATAGGACAATTGCTTTTTTTTTTTTTAAATTGAATATTGTTGTACTATTTTATGGGATTTGAAGATTTGTTTTCTAGTAGTTGAAGAATAAAATGTTTATAGTATTGCTGAAGAACAAATATATATTAAAGGGTAAAAACAAGAAAATAATTGTGTAAAAAAGTAGTTAAAAAATTAACCATCTTTATTAATTGTTATAAATATATTTGTATATTAAATATTATAAAAAATTTAAGTCACTCTTTAAATATAGAAATATAAATGTCACTATTATAAGGAAATAATAATTTTAACTCAGAAAAAAAATTGCTGCATTTTTTAATTTGTTCTAATATTACACCTAGGTTATGTTTAGTAAATTATTGAGAAGGTACTTGAAAACTGAAAAACTAGCTTAAAAGATAAAAAAAAAATCCAACTAAACATATTTAATAAAGTTAATTGTAAAATAATAAATAAGGATATAATTAATTATTGAATCACATTTTAATATTAAGTAATTACATATTTTCAATCATTATAAATTTATATTTTTAATTTATTTAAAAATCTTCATAATCTATTTTTATACAAATTAAATTTCAAGTAATTTTGGGTATTCTTTGTTATATTAAAAAATAAAATAAAAATAAATAAGTTAACATTAAATTAACAATATAAAAATAACATAAGTAAAACCATAATAAAAAAAGCACAGTCATTAACACGATTTAGACGCTAGAGTTTTATTACTATTGTTTTAAGCGTTTAAAATGGAAAAAATTATGTTTTATATGGGTAAATTACTTTGAAATGCTAATATGAATAATTTATATTGAAATAAACTTAAAAAATATTAAAAAAAAATCATCTTACCAACCATAAACGAAATCATTTTATCAAAATTTCATCTACCAATTTCATTTACCAATTGTATCAATAATTTAGATGAAATATTTTATCAAACACACCTAATAAATAACTCATATTTGTAATTGTAAATAGAAGATTAGCTTAGTATACAGTAATCCAATAATTATTTGTCTAATTTTATCTTTTAAATGTTTATGGGTTTCAATTTTTATTTTATAAAGTCACGGTTAATGTTATAGGTTTGACCACAATTTAGTCACAGTTACAACTATAGTTAAATCACGTTTATTCATATTCCAAAAAAGCTAGAGACAAATACACTGATGAAAAACTTGCGCGTTTTTCTACAAAGAATAAAGTTTTTTTATACTCTGATAGTGAAAAAAAAAACCATTTCTTGAAATAAAATATTATATTTATAATAAAAATAATATTTATTTAAGTGTAAAGGGATGAAACTATTATATTTATAATAAAATAATATTTATTTAAATGTAAAGTGATAAAACTGGTGTGAAGTTATCATTATATTAATCAGATTTGTTTATGAAAAAAAAAGAAACGAGTTTATTTTTTAAAATAAATAGATGGAAGAAACACAAAACAAATAGAAATTAGTTAATTTATTGAAAAATGATTTTATTGTGAGGAGAAAAGGCAAAAGATAGGATATGAAATATTAGAAAAAGTAGATGAGAGATGAGAGATCCTTTGGTTGATGATGTTTGTGTTTGTTGTTTGTTACATTGTGAAATGAATTGATTTAATATAATTTTTAAGAGCAATGATTAAAGTATCGTGAGGAGAATGTTGCAGCATCTCAAGACAGGTGCTGGGAGGATTGTAGTGAGCATTCTAAATTACAGAACCCTCCAAATTTCCAGGTATGAAAAATCAGGATAATAAAACCAAAAAACAAGTGCTTGAAGTTGCAGAATATATATGCATAAATTGCAAATGAGATCTATGCCAATCCTCAATGGATTTTAGCTCCCTATTCCTCCGAATCATTCAAATTGTGGGCCACATCTTTTCTTGGATCTATTTGCTGGTTTTTAACCTCTCTCTCACATACTTCCAACTCCTAAGACCTTCAAGATAAACAAAGATTATTGCTTTACGCATAGCAGTAGCATATATACCATTCTATTAATTAATTTAAGTACCCTTTTGGATTCATTAGGTGTTAACCTTCGTTTTCTTCGATTCAGTCAAACTGCACCTTACAAAAGAAAAACAATAATTCTGGAAATTCAAAAAAGCAGGTTCTAAAAGGCGGAATCTCAGTTATTTGGCTTGCTTTACATAGAACTTCATTTGCAGCTTATCATCCTGCAAAACCAATGCATGAGTCTTTAATTTTGTTTAAGATGGTTAATGCTGCATAATCTACATGGACAGAATTTTTTACATGATCTTCTTCTTCTTCTTCTTATTATTATAGTTGTTGTTTAATGCTACAAGAGACATAATAAAGAAATTGATGAAGGAATGAAGAAAAAGTGAGTGTAGTATCTGCATGGAGAGTTACTGGGATTAGAAAGAATATCAAGTCCTTCTCAGAATCTTAAGAGAGGTTAGAAGTTATAGAGTGGTTAGAGTGTGATTTTAATAGCTCTGGTTTGTTACCATATCATATGTTATGGTGATGCAGTTGAAACTTGAAAAGAAGAGAAATGTTGGAAGTTTGATAATAGCTTTTCTATATGACCAAAGAAAAATTACAAAATTAGCTGGGGAATTGTTTCTTATGGATTCCTTATAAATATTTTATCTCCCTCGTTTTGTTCATTGCTACTAATGACTAGTGTGCAACACTCAAAAACATGAAGAAAATATGAATTTTCTTCCAATTTTTCATCCTCAGTGCCTTTTTGCTGCTGCCCTTTTTCCTTTAAGTGCTTTCCGCCATCAATTACACTTCCACTTGACACATGTCACTATTGATTCATATGGGAATATCAAAGGCTAATAAATAATATGCCATTCAGGTGCTTGAAATTTCAGCTCCTTTTCTGTTGAAGCCAGTTGGTGAATGCCTCAAGGGTTTTCATGTCAGCTCTGTAGTGTTTCTGAGTAAATTCTAGCAGCATAGGCCATGTAAAATCTGGGTACAACCTTGGGGTCAAGTCATCCACCAATTCACTTGGTGGACTAACCACCTTATCACCTTTTGGACACAAAAAGAAAGCAAGAGATTTTCTTGTTGTCTTGCTGTTCACCACTGCCCTATGCAAGCAACTCTTGTACCTTCCATTGGAAAGAGCCTACAGAAAAAAGAAAGTGAAACAAGATTGAATAAGAATAACATCACTTCAAGATCATTGATGGCTGCATTCAAAGAGAGACCAAACATACCATGAAGGTGTCACCTATGTTGACAACAAAAGCATTGAAATTTGGGTTAATGGAATGCCACTCATTGTCAACAAAAACTTGGAGGCCTCCCACTTGGTCCTGGTGAAGAATGGTCAAAGATGTTGGGTCACAGTGAGGTCCTGTGCCCAAAGTCAGGTCAGGTTTTTGACAAGGAGGGTAGTAATTCAGCCTCATTATTGAGTCGTTCTCTTCAAAGAACTCTCTAAAACACGCTTTACCAACTCCAAGACTCATTCCCAAAAGTTCCATTATCCCCAAAGAAAGATTACTCATGGCATCACAATAGTCTTGGTAAACCCTCCTGTTTCACAATGGAAACCACACATAGTTTTAGCATAGAGTCAAAGGAAATGATATCAAACAAGAATAGAATAACCAAAACTAAACAAAGAAAAAAATGTTGACATGCTTTTGGTCACCAACTTACCCAAATTGCTCAAACTCCTGGCCCAGTGTGTTGCACAAGTAGTCTTTGACAATAGTGGATGATTTCTCCTCAGCTGAGAACTGAAAAGAGAGTGTCTCTTTCCATGGAAGCTTGGAAGAGAATCTGCCAGTGAAGCTACTAGCATAGCCACAGTGTTCCCCTGTTTTCCTCTGAGCTCTCTGTTTCTTAGTCAGGGGAACCTCAAAGAAGTCATCCATGTAGCTATGAGCATGAGAGATTAAGTTGGCATCAATCCCATGGTTCACCACGAGAAAGAAACCGTGCTTTTGGCATGCTTCACCGACCATCCTTGCAGCTTCCATTGTGGCAACAGGGTCACCAGAGAGGAACCCCCTCAAGTCAATGAGAGGGACAACAAGCTCAGGCACATTCATGCATGGCTTCTCATCATCAGGCCAAATGAATTGCTTTGGTAGGTTGAGTTGGTGCCTTAGAAGTGAGGCATCAAAAACCAATGGTGCTTCATCTTCTTTGTTGTCTTGGTGGTGGTGCTTTTGTGGCTGAGACATGGTTTGTATATTTGTCATGCAATCTATGGCCATTGTATTAACAATGCAAAACTAGTTTCCAATAGTAAAATAATTGGAATAATAAAAGGTATGGTTTGAGAGAAACAGAGGAAAAACAGAGAGAGAGAGAGATGAATAAGTTCGGGAGAGAGGATGAAGGAAAAGCCAAGGCCGCTTATTGGAGAAAACAGAGAGGAATTGAGCATTATATAGGCAGAGCTTCTCTCTCTCTTTCAGAAAAAAGGAATATATTTTCACATTCTCACACATATTTTTTAACTTTTATCCTTTTTAAAATAATGAAATACATGTTAGGAATATATATTCTCGCACTCTCTTTTTTAATACATTCGTAATCAACTCTTATTTTTTTTATAGTGTTTACGATGAATAGATACTATCATCAACGAACAGTCAGTTATTGTAAGAAACAAAAATGATAAAATTATTCTATAATTAAATCGATAAAATTAAAATTAAATGTATGTGATTTTTTTTTAAACATTCACACTAATTAATTTGTGACCTTTATCTTTTATAAATTATTTAGTTACTTAAATTTATAATTCTTGCATTCTTAGAATTTTAACAATTCTCAACCCAATATATGTTAAAGTTCTTATATATATATATATATATATATATATATATATATATATATATATTTCTTATATATATCTTGTAGTCTATATCTATGGGAACAAAATATTTTGAGGTCTTTTTCTCATAAAATACCTTTTATTGTGAGTTATTTTCTAAATTTAATTAAATACACCAATGTTTTAAGCTATTTGAAAACCTAACTTTGCATAGTATATACAATATTTGGTTTATTTTAATAATTTTAATTTGACTTTTTAGATCATAAACAATAAAAAAATAAAGCAATAACTCTACCAATAGAGAAATAAAATTTAATAAAAAAATTATATTAATAATGTAACACTCTAATTATTTACTAATTATATTATGTTGTGAACCTAAGCAGGAGACTATACTATTAAATATTTTAAAATATTATTTATGCACACATAAAACTTAATACGAGATATTCATTAGGAGAAAGAAAAAGTTTAATAAAATGTTTATGATCTTTTAGATTATTCTACATCTATATATATATATGTATATATTCATGTACATACTATGGTTATCGTAGTTTCTAAAATAAACAATATAGGTAAGGGTAAACTATTGAAATAAATTTTTAATATAAGAAAAAGTTATATAAAAAAAGATATTTCAATAAAAAAATCACAATAATTCAAGCTCCCTCAAATACCAACGAATAAAAACAATAGAGATCCCACATAGATTTATATAATCAAGGATATTCAACAAGTGAAATATCAATTGACTCCTTCTAGAAGATTCGTATTAAGTATGTTCTACTAGAGCTAACATCTTATTCAATATAGTACTTAGATTTACAAGTGAATCCAATAATCATAGTATCAGGGTAAGTTCAACATAATCTAGGTTGTGCATCTACATATGTCACGGTGTGTAAGAACTCCCCATTTAGCTTCTCACATCCTAATATCTTAGTCTATGTGACTTAGATAATTAGTGAAGCAGGGGAGTCTCTGTTACAACATAGGTGGCAATACTTAATATACAATCAAACAACAACTCACACATTATCCCAAATGTATGACCTCAATTTCATATGAATTTCATCATTCTTAGTAGCCATTTTCATAAAATACATATCATATAAACAAAATTTCACAAATCAATTGAACATAAAGGCTAATATTCACTTTACATTTATAAAAGAATTCATACATAATTCAATTCATTAAAGAGACAAAAAAGAAAATGAAAGAAAGAAATAAGTTTTTTTTTTCTTGAGCAAAAATTACTTCACTTGAGAGAAAGCAAGGGCGATACCAGGTTTAATTGTAATACTAAGCGAAAATATGGTAAAAAAGAGAGACAATTTCTACTCCATTTTTGCTTTGTTTGAACGAAAATGGATTGGAGAGCAAGGTAAATTTTCTTTTATATTTTCGCTTGAGTGAAAATCTTTCGCTTAAGCAAAAATATCAAAAGTTTAATTAACATAACTAACTTAATTTCAAATCTTCACCCAAAATCAATACTTCAATTTGTACTTTATATATCATACAAGATTAATATTATACCACCTTGCACAGAATTGGACTTGTACTCTTATTGAACTCATATATTAGCATATATATATATATATATATAAAAGGATTTTTAAACAAGATTCAACTCAAATTAAAACTCAAGCAACCAACTTTCATTATTATTTAAACTCAAACAATTCATAACATAGGTGAACAACATTTAAGAACCTTTTCAACATAAAAATCCACATTTAAATACAAAACTATAAAAATCCAATACCTCTACACCTTCAAAAAATATAGATTCAAACAATTTTCATCAACTAACATTCATGTAAGAGAAATTTAGAATTTGTGGTCACATCATATTCACATCTAGATTTTGTAGCCCAGAGTACTATTGAAAAGTTAAAACTAGTTTCCCTTACCCAAAATGTTTTAGTTCTAAGCAACCTCCCAAAATCAATTAGTAGTGCTACACAAAACCTAAGGACCTAGAGCAAGTTATTCAAATATAGTCAAATTTCAGTATACGGTTAATCAAGTTGAGATGATCATTTTTCTCAATTGACTCCACCAAGATTGATAATAAAATCATAAAAAAAAAGTAGGGAACAATAAATCTTTAGAATAAATAAGAACTTACTTGTTTGAAAATATGATCGAATATGAATGATCCTTGATTCCTCAACTATTATAGGTGTGGTAGCAGGTCTACAAATGAGACCAAAATAATAAAATGGATTTATTATAGAACTCATCATGTATTTAATATAAAATTATTTACAAAAATAATATTTGTTATTTTTATGATACTTTTAAAATATTTATACATAATATTTTAAAAAAATTAAATTCTTTTCATGTATACTTAATTTCACACAAATTAAGAATATTAGTATTGGTTAAATTTATTTAATGATCTAAATTTTATAAAATAAAGAATTGTAATTTCTAAATTATTATAAACTATAATAATTGAAAATGATGTTCATATTTAAGCATAAAAATATTTTTTAAATAATGATATTAAATATTATTTATATATATGGGTTTGAATATAAAATAATAACATTTATTAAAAATTAGACTATTTAATTTAATTTTTATTTTGTTTCAAAATTATTATAATGTTTAAATTTATACAAAATTTTCAATAACTATAATTTTAGATATTTTAAAAATTATGATTTTTTATTTTATTAAATCAATAACAAACATCTTTTTTTTAAATGTCTATTAATTCTGACAAACTGATAATAAGTTATATAATAAAAATGTACATTTACGTTTTAAAAATGTTGTGCATAACATATGAATTAAAAGTGACCCACATGCCTCCTATTTTCACTCTTATTTTTATGAATGATAAAAGATTTTTTTTTTTTTTTGTAATGTAAATATCATAGTTATAAAGGGCGAGAGAAAAAATAATGAAATTATATAACTAAAATAAAATAAATAATAAATATAAATTCGATGATATAATTTTAAATTATTACTTGTATAGTTTTTATGATAATTATTGTAAAAATTAAAATTCATGTGATGAACGACACTCATTATTATTTTTTATACCAGTTTTAATAAAACTTATAGGCCTTCTTATAAAAAAATATGAAATAAAAGGACTTTTAAACTCAATTAAAACTTGTAAACATGTCAGGTTAAGACTTATAACAGATAATAAGTTAACTTAAATATTATATAGACTAAATTAATGTGAAATCTGTTTTCACTCCTATTAATGTGACAATATTGTACCTTTCAATCATTTTTTTTTTATCTAAATTGTTGGTTTAAAAAAATATATTTTATCTTATACAAATATTATATAGTGTATCATACAACGTGTCATTGAGATTATAATTTATAAGCTCCCACATCTTATCCACTTAAAAACAATCGACATTTTTAAGTAAAAATGGATAGACTTCAATTTTTTTAATAACTTCAAATTATTTAAATTTAGTAGTTAAAGAATATATTTATGTTCAAATTTAAATATCATTTTTATTTAATAGGAAAAAGAATGGAATATTATGTTTAGAGCAATGAGATTTATAAAATCAATAGAAATATGTAAATATTATATTATATTTTATATATATATATATATATATATATATATATATATATATATATAAAATTTGTAAGTTTATCTTCCGAACATATAGTCTTATGTACCAACTATAATTATATTAATAGTTTTCCAACATGACAAGAGAAAGAATAAACTATTAAAACATAAGAAACTATGTATATAGTTTAATATAAACAAACAATATTATAAGGTTCTTCACCTCATTCATCACTTATTAATTAACTCAATTTCTATGTCTATACTTATTTGTACAATAGATATCAAATAAAGAACAAAAAATCACTTATTAATTAACTCAATTTCTATGTCTATAGTTGTACAATATATATATAAATTAAAGAATAATAAATTAATGTAATCTGAAAAACTCATATTAAGCTTAAAAAGCATATATCTCTCTCAATCAACAGTTTGAAGGAGGATTGCATAATCAATGTTAAGGTAAGTAGTGCATTTTAATCTAAGCTTAAATATCTATAAACATAAGAATTTATATTTAATACTTACAATCACAAATTAGTTAACACACTAAACTCAAGTATATATATTCCCTACTTAACTTATATTAGTCAATACAATATAACACATTATTATATTTAATATTTATAACTAACATGGAATACACCAAAAAGTTATTTATCAAACATATCTATCACTTGAATGACTTCTAGAGAAAAACATAGTATGCTATTGAAGTCTTCTCACTTAAGTTGTGTTGTGTTATCAAAGCGAAAACTTATATCTAGTGGGTGGCAATGGTAATGCAAGTTGATTCATCCCATATTGACCCGCCCCGCATTGGCTCGCCCCATTTGAGTAATGTAGACTGAATCTATTGGCCTGCCCTGCATAAGAGATGACTCATGGGTTTGTGGGTCAGTCTGCATAAGAAAATTAAAATTATTTTTAAAATAAAAAATATTAGTACATTTGTAAAATATATAGAAAAAAAGTTGAAGAAGTCAATTTTGTATTTTTTATTAGAGTGTTTCATCCTGCATCCCATCAAATTTCTTCTTGCACCTCATCAATTTCGGAATTTAATTTAAATGACATAAAAGTCAATTCTGGAAATGGAAATGTAGAAGAGAAAAATAAATATTTCAGAATAACATTTCTAGAACAACTATTTTACTTTCCAGAATCTAGAACAACTATTTTAACTTTTGGAATTCAATTTCTGAAATTGATAATTGATGAGGAGCATGAAGAAATTTGATGGATGCAAGAAAAAACACCCTTTTTATTATTATGCGTACTTGACCCGTGAAGATTGTGGCTTATGCAGAATGAGCCTAAGCGTATTAACAAATTAAAATAATAAACTTGCCCTGCATTTTTTCATAACGGATTACAGGCCGCATGCACAACCCTCCATGCATGGTCACCCACAATATAGATAAAGGCATAATCAATTATGTCATAAAGCATAATATTTGATTATATCTCCTTTCATATTATTAATAAATGTAATTAATTTCCAATTAATGTAATTACATCAACTTTTTTTAATTACCACACATTTTTTCAAATAATAATTTCCACGCATTAATTATAGTGATATTATATCAAATTTCATAAATTAAGAATAAATCATAAATCAAAATTTATTAATAGAAAAATATTATGTAGGTCATAATTGATTTATTTAGAGTTGAAATTGGGATAAATTCTAATTCCGACCAAAATCAATTTTTTAAAGAATATTTTAGTTTTAGTTTTTTTTAAAATAATTTAAGACATTTTGAATGTATTAAATTTTTTCCCATAAATTTTTAATTTCAATTTGTATTTTTCTAAGATATATAATTAAAATTGGTGAGAAATGAAAAATAAATATAATTTTAAGAAAACTGTTGACTTAGTTGAGGTGCAACCAATTTAAAATTTTGTATCTAATTAATTCGTAATTTGAGTTCATTATTTTTCCATAATATCAAATTCATTTCAAAGATATTAATTCATCCATCTATTCTAAGCATAAATTTATTACAATTAGTGGGTAAATGTGTATTTGAACACACTTTCATTACATTTCTCCTTTTAAAAAGAGGATAACATTAAAACAAAATCATTATTTTTTAAGTTAGTTGTTATTAGTTTGTAAGTTATGTGTTATAGTGACTAAATTAGAGATAATTTTAGAGACAAAAAAAATTATTGGTTTTTAAATTAATTTATAATATTGATAAATAATTTCTAAATTTGTATTTAATTAGCTACCAATGTTTTAACTACCAATTATTTAGACTAAATTTGGTAGCAAAAACTTTGGTAGTTAATTACATATCAATTTAGAAACTATTTATCAATAATATAAACTAATTTAGAAACCAATAATTTGTTAGTTTCTAAAATTGTCTCTAATTTAGTCATTATAACAACTAATTATTTTTTATCTCTAAAATTAATTTCTATTTAATGATTTTTTTAGTAGTGCAAGATATATAAACTTTCATCATTTCTTTTTTCTTCAAATCATCACATATAAAAAAAAAAAAAGTGTAAATGATGGAAAGTACAAAGTGTAAATGATGGAAAGTGAATGAAAATAGATTTATCAAAAAATAGGGATGAATGCTTGAGTGATTGTACCAAGAAAAGAAGAAGGAGAAGATTATTAGGGTTTAATTGGACTCAAATGCTTAAAAAATATTATGTTATACTTTTGTGAGAATTTTTAGTTTAAATATATACCTTTTCATATTCATAATTAGAGTGGAGTGAATTCGATACTAATTATACATAATTTCTTATGTTTAAAAAAATTGTTATATTATTTATTAGATATTTGTTAGGATTATTATAGAAGTAATTGAAATACTTGTAATTATTATTTATACATATTTATAAAAAAAATGCACATGTTTCATTTGATGTAATATCTATGATTAATTTTTTTAACACCATTATGTCTATTTATCATTTTCTATTATAAAAATAATAAATAAAGTTATTAATAAAAAAACAGAACCATACTTCTTCTCAACTAAAAAACATCTTTTTCATTCAATTTTTTCACCTTTTTCTTTTCAATAATACTTCATGTTGCATGCTTCACTTATCATTGAAGGGACGAGTTCCATATAATAACGCTTTAGGTATTCTTTAAGTTACATTTAAACAATATAAAAATAAAAAAATTCACTCTTTTCATTCCAATGAGTATCAACCAAGTAAATATAAAAATAAAAAATCCAAATTTTCATTGCAATGAGTATCAACTAAGTAAATAATTTACTAAAGATAAAATAAAAAATATAAAAGAGATTAGCTAAGACATTTATCATATAATATAATTTATTGATTAATATTGTTTATTTCATATTGAATGGAAATCTCACAAATCTTACTTTAAAATCAGATACAATCTATCTTATTGAATCTATCCAACTCATAAACATTCAAATTAGTTCTTAGTTTTCTTAAATATTATTTCAGTATATTTAACACTTGTTTAAGACGATTTAAATGCAAAATTTCACCTCAAACTCTAATTAACTTTGAAGTGAATTTGAATTGAATTCAGTACAACTTAATTTGCTTGCTTAAATTCAAACATACACTCCACCATCATGAAAAAAGATGCTTGAACCACTTTACGGGAAACAGCATTAAGAAGTTAATGCAAATTATGAAAGGCAAAAGCACAAGAAACTACAAAAGTCTTGTCCACCATGCTATGTTTCAAGTCTTGGAATGCCATTTTTCTCCATCACCATAGCATACCAATAAAATATCTAGGAAACTGAACACGAAAGTAGTTATTGAGAAAGAGGGTAAAAAGTTAAAGTGGGGAGAAAAATAATAAGAAAAAAGACATTAAAAACATAGAAGTACTTACAAAAATTGACATTGAATGAGGTACATGTTGTGACAAAAGTTACGAAGAGGCAGCTTTTAGAGGGAACCAATTGGAAAATGGGTAGCTAGGTACAAAAAAGGGGGAAAATCGTATCCAATATGAGAGTAAAGACAGTTAGAGAAATGGTTGTGTTGGTATCAGCCAAAGATTACAAAAGAACAAAATGACGAATATAGAGTTAGAGGAGTTAATGTTACCAAAACACCACACTTCAATCAACACAATATGAGTTGGTGGTGGGTGGGTTTCCCTTCAACCTTGCCTCACTTTCCAATCCAACAATTCAAAATGTTATATCAAATCATTTAGGTTTTGAGTCTTTCATAATTCACCTAATGGAGAAGTGTCTTTCCATATATAATAAACATTCAATTAACTTTTAAGTGTTTTTATAAATTTAATCTTTTCAATATTTTTTTAATTAAAATCTATGTTTTATCAAGTGTTTAAAATAGTTTTTTTTATAAATACTATAACGTTTGATTTTGACCGTCAATATGATGATGTCATCGATACATTCATTTTTTTTTTATCTTGAATTCATTGTTCAACTTGCATATTTTTTCTAACTCGTGGGTTAACTTGATCTTGAAAAGAGAAAAAAAAAGTTGATTGGTAAGTTAAGAAAAATTAGAAAGAGAAGAAAGAAGTTAATCAATGAGTTAGAGAGATTATTAAGAAGTGAACTTTAAACCTAACTCAATTTTATAAAACCAGCTTATAAGGTGAAATTTGCATCCATTTGTATATTATAAAATGTCTGTATCTCTAGTCGATGTAAGATCTTCAACACCCCCCCTCATATCGATATCTTTTAACTCGTGCACGAGACTATATATTTATGGGTGATACGATAACGGTCTGATAATATGTGGCTTAATAATTCCAACAAATTCTCGTTAAAATTAACTCCAAATGATTCTAATATAATTTATATTAGGAAGTGAACTTTAAACAAAACTGATTTATAAGATGAGGTTTACAGTCATCTATATACTATGAAATGTACATATCTCTAGTAGATATAAAATCTAAAAAAAAGATATAAAATAAATTATCTGGTTGACGACAAAACTCAAACTATAAAATACTTAAACGAAATAAAAAATAATTTTAGTTGAACAAACTTTTTTTTATCAAATTTATTAGATATTTAAAATTTAATTAATTTTGTAATAAATAAGCTGGTGAAGAGATTAAAAAAACACAAAATTAATAGTGGCTGTATCATATTTTGATAATTGATGGGTAAAGGTGATTAATTATGTCAACGATATAACCCTAAAGTGGGAAAATTTAGAGGGTGGAGAAAGATGGAGAAAGTCGACAGAAGCATGCATATTTCAAAACTTAGGAAGAATCGTGCTTTTCTCTTAGTTAAGAAACATGAGAAATGTCTGCATTTTCAAAGTTGAATAATCACTTTTCTTTCATTTTAGCTTGAAGACCCAAACTTGTAAAATGCGAGTATTTATTTAGAATAACTTATTCACAATTAATTTGAACTTATTTTATATCATAAGCATTTATAATTGTTGACGAATAACTTACAACATAGAATATGTTTGTATTCACATTGCAGCACATTAAACATGAATTCACAGTGAGACAAGGATTCCATTTAACATTTTTTGCAAGTGGGGAATCAGCCAAAATAGGCACTCATTCGTAAATTGTTTTTGACATATTTTAAATACTTTTTCTGAATAAAAATAAACTACATATTACATCATAAAACTTACTGTATATATGAAAAAGGAATCAAACCCATAAAAAACAATATATTTTAATTTATTTTTTTATATTTTGGTGCATTTAATTCAAAAAAATGCAGTAAAAAATTGAGAGGTGGAGAAATGGGAACCGGATCCTCTCCTACCATTTTTGTCTCCGGTCTTCTCCAGCATATTTGTATACCGTTGGATCAAATTAATGGTTGGGATTAAAGGTGGCACTTTTAAGAAAAAAAGTTAACTCCAAATATAAAATTCACTGGCCAATGAATGTTGATAATTGAATTTAAACAAAAAAAGTTTGCATTTCCTAGAAAGTTTAAAAAAATAATATGTTTTCTCTTGACTGCTTTAAATCAATAATAAAATAAATAAATTAAATATATTTTTTTCCAGCAAAATTAATTTTCATCCTTACTCTAAACTCCAAACATCTATCTTAATATAATTGTACTTGTAGTAAGAAAATATTGAAATGAGTTATTATCAAATTTTTTTTATGTAACAAAGATTTTCAATGTAAATTATACATTAAAAAAAATCATAAAATAAAAATCAATTTTAGAGACTAAAAATAATTAATTGTTATAGTGACTAAATTAGGGACAATTTTAGGGATTAAATAAATTATTGGTTTCTAAATTAGTTTATATTATTGTTAAATAGTTTTTAAATTGATATCTAATTAGTAATGGTTGGAGATCTCATATCGACTAGAGATTAAAACATTTCATTATAAATGAGTGCAAACCTCAATCTCATGAGCCGATTTTATGGGGTTGAGGGAGGCTTAAAGTCCACTTCGTAATAGCAACCAAGATTTTTGCTACCAAATTTAGAAACTAAATAATTGGTAGTTAAAATTTTGGTAGCTAATTTGATACCAATTTAGAAATTATTTTATTTTTAATTTCTAAAATGGTCTCTAATTTAGTTCCTATTACAACTAATTATTTTAGTCTCTAAATATTAGTTTGTATTTAATGATTAGGTTTAAAGCTTTAACTAGAAAAAAAATTCACATTAAAGTAAAATGATAAAATAAAAATATTTAATCCTAAATAAAATAAAATGAAATAAAAAAATTTAATATATTAAAATATGATGGATAAAAAAATGATTTTGTTCCGTATAGAAAAGTGATTTTGAATGCAGGAAGAAGTAAGTTCCAAGATTTGTCAGTGGAAGCTGAAAATGGTGAGATAGCATACAATAAATGAGAAGAGTGTCTTGGTTTGAGGTTGGTTTTGGAGTAAGGTGGTACAGTGCATGACAAACTTCATTGTTTTTATCAAAGTAAAGACATCATAAGAGACTATATGCGAAGACAAGGAGGGTTTTCAAGAACGTTGCTATCCACATATTCCAACTTCATTTCGTACCATAATTCATCAAAATCCCTTCAAATTAATGCGTACCCCAATTTTAATAATTATGCACGCCTACCTTCAGACATCTTTTATCCTGACACCAAAAACCGGGTAAATATTCTACACTCTCTATAAATACGATCATTTTTACCTTTTTTTCTTCTAAATTTCAAACATTTTTACTCTATTTTTTAATTTTGCATCAATTCAAAATCAAATCAAATCATAAAATATAAATACATTAATTATATTTCAATTTTGTTTTTAATATAATAATATTAAAATTTATTTTAGCCAAATTTATTGTCATAACACTTGTAATTAAACGGTTCTGGAATTACCATAAATATATAATCTCGATGTATTGATAAATGTTAATATAATAAATTTATCATATTTTTTATTTATTTTTGTATGTAGAAACTCATTAAATCTAACTTAAATTAATTTTTCACTACAATAAAATCATGAAATAAAAACTAATTTTTAGTGACAAACAAAAAATAATTAGTTGCTATAGTGACTAAATTAGAGACCATTTAAGACTAAAAAAATTTGGTTTCCAAATTAGTTTCTATTTTTATTAAATGGTTTCTAAATTGATATCTAATTAGCAACTAACGTTTTTCTACCAAATTTAGAAACTAAACAATTGATAGTTAAAAGATAGTTAATTAGATAACAATGGGTAGTTACTATCAATTATTTAGTTTCTAAATTTGGTAGCAAAAACATTGGTTGTTAAATAGATACCAATTTATAAATCAATAATAAAAACTAATTTAAAAACCAAAATTAATTATTTTTTGTGTACTTACTTTATTTTTTTGTCTTAAAAAAATAAAAAATTAATAAAAAAATATAAAATATAAAATTTAAATAAATAAATATATCAAATTATCTAAATTCATTCACAACAGCTATTTCAATATATTTCTTTTTCTAATACCATTGGAAACATAAACTTAGTCGTAAAACTTATTACATTTAGAGTGGCCAAAATTATCATCATTTACTTTCTCTTTAAATATAGTTGTCATCTTGGAATTAATTATAGTTGTTACTATTTTTTCTTCCTCTTATCACTCACACAAATCCTTTAATAAATATGTTCATACCAACATTATAAGTATAATAATAGTATAAAAAATGAAGGATTATGAATAAATAAAATTTTTCATTTTTATTTAAATAATACATACATATAATGTAAGAATAATGATATAACTATTGTAATATATATATTGTGTGTATTCTCATCTTATATTTTGATTTTGTTAGTGAATTGTATAAAATAATTATGTATGAGTAAAAAATATTTTAGAATATTTATGCTACAATGAAATCAATATATTATAAAAACATGTTATAAATATAAAAATGGGTAGTATTTATTGTTTGAAAATTGAAAAGATGGTGAATGATATAAAGCAATGAATGTGAATATGATTCAAAAATCGTATAACTGATAATCAATTAACACGTTTTATGGTCAATGATGGTATCAATCCTATGAAAGAAGTCTTTGGGTAGTGCATCCTATATTTGACACAAGACCAATTCATGTTTAATGCTCCTTAAAATCGGGTAATGTGAAACACATAGTACCTTTTCTTTGGCAAATCATCATCAATATCTCCAAGAAAATCAACAAAGAGAATCTATTTCACTAAGTATAAATCCACTTTTTTATAATATTTCTTCAATACTTAACACTTGGTCTCAATATTTGGTACAGTGTGTGTGCATGACATTGACAAAAATAATGAAGATGCATAAAAGCAAGCACGCTTACACCATAATAGAATAATCACGAGATAGTGTGTTTATGAATGTAATATGTGCTGAAAACCGTGTCAAAGAAGGTAGAGTTAGTTGACTAAATAGTATATATTATACAATGTCATAAATAATACTTATAGATACAATGTAACAATAATGCTTTTTTTAGATGACAGTGGAGTGTAAATAAAAGGAAATGAAAAGAAAAAAGTGAAAACTTATTTTGTTTGAAGGGAAAAAAAGTGAGTATATTGAGTAAAAATTTGGAGATAATATAATTGATGTGATTGAAATATAAAAAAATTATTTATATAATTTATGAATTTATTGAAATACCACTATATTTAAATTATGAAGGAATTGAATTAAAAGAAATTTATATACATATATTTAAAATTTGTATTTGAAGAAGAAATCACAATTAATTTTTTAGAACATGTAAAGTATATAATTGTATTATTAATTTATTTACGAAAATATCTCTAACTTAAAATTTTGAAAGATTTGAATTAAAATAGAGAACAATGTTTATCAATAAAATAATTTTATTTTTAATTGTAATTATTATTTATTGTAGTTAACAAAAATTGATCCTAGAATAGGTCAAAATCAATTAGGCATCTCTAAATAGTCGGTTAGTTGTTTGGCTAAACTTGTCATTGGTCAAACCATTAACACTAAATTTGTATACTAACGTGATTAACACTAAATTATACGCATGAGATTTTGGCCAACTCCAATTCTAGATTTTCCTCAAATCCTTGCAATCCATTTTTTTTTCTCTCTCACAAATAGTTTGCTAAAAATGCAAATACTTTTTTCTACTATATTGTGCTCTTACTTATTAGTTGTTTTAATTCTTATACAATTAACTCATAATTTTTTGTTATCAAACTCAAGTTAAGTGGAAGTGACAATCTTTTATTCGACATGTGAATTTATAATTTATTTTGCTACTTTTGAATTTGATACCTTTTACTAAAATTCTACCAATAATAATACAAAAAAAACTTAAATAAAAATTAATTTTAAAAATAAAAATATTTGATTATTATATTAATTAAGTTAAATAGTGTTTTATAAACTAAAAATTTATTGCTATTTAAAATAGTTTTTATTATTAATAAAAATTTATAAAATAGTTTTTAAATTAATATCTAATCACTACAAGAAAACCATGAAATAGAAACCAACTTGTTGAAACCAAAATAATTAGTTGCAATAGTAACTAAATTAGAGACCATTTTAGAAACTAAAAAGAAATTTGGTTTCTAAACTAGTTTCTATTATTTTCTATTATTGTTAAATAGTTTCTAAATTGGTATCTAATTAGCAACCAAGGTTTTTGCTACCAAATTTAGAAACTAAATAATTGGTAGTTAAAACCTTAGTTGCTAATT
>Ga0123342_1004822_pt1 | contig 20230 bp, 26 predicted proteins | sample Turbeawhitnodule_FD_89960 | JGI IMG/M metagenome (GOLD analysis project Ga0123342, IMG submission 89960) | Root nodule microbial communities of legume samples collected from Mexico - Turtle bean Mexico white nodule | ecosystem: Host-associated > Plants > Roots > Nodule | place: Mexico: Nepantla... | reverse complement strand
GAACCTTTGTCTGACGATGTCTTCGGCAGTATATTTGAGGATAAGAGAATCCCAAATGTCTTTCGCATTCTTATAAGAAGCATAAACATCGAACAAATCGTTAGATAACACACTGAGTAAAGTGTGACGGCATACCTTATTCGCATGGATCCAATCATCAACTTGCTTCGTAGCCGTGGTTGAGTCGGGTTTGGCAGTTGTAAGTGCATGAGCAACTCCGTACATGTCCAACAGGGTGGACACGCGTTCTTGCCAACGTCGGAAGTTTTGACCGGTGAAGACTTCAATTTTGGAGACGTCCTGAAATGGTTTCGCAAAAATGGTTTGCATTGCGGAAATCACATTTGATGTTCCCGGAGCAGTGTTGTCGTTGTTGTTCGGATTTTCAGCCATAAGTCCTTACGATTGTAGTAAATCTAGGCTTTAAAACGAACAAAATTGGTTTCCCGAGGTGTGAGCAATCACTATCCGTAAGGACTTATCCGCAGTGTATTGCGCAAGTCCCCCAGGATACAACAAGAACTTCCCGGTAAATTTCGAGGATCAGAACTAGCAAGTTTCTCTTTAAAAGAGTAATCCCCAAATAGAACCCAAGGTTTTATAATATTAAAATAATCTAATAAAGATGAAAGAGAAAACTATAAATTAAAGGTGATAGGAAGAGGAGTTTCACTGTGGTGTTGGGTGAAGAAGATGAAGAAGATGAGTGAGAGTTGTGTCTTCTGAAGCAAAGGGTTGCGGCTTTTATAGATGAAGAAAGTAACCGCATCCCACTACATGAGCAACTCTGCTTCCACGGAGAGAAAGACAACGTCTTCCCGGAGAGTGCAGAGCAGATTGGATCTGTTGAGAGCACGCACGTTCTGAAAGACTCATTCAAGGTAGGAACCGTTACTGGAGGTCCCCTTAGGTTGCGGAACGTTGGGACTCTATCCCACGTTCAACCTCTAAGAAACGAGGGTTCCGAGCGTTAGTCCTCTACGAACGAGGGTTCCGAGCGTTAGTCCTCTACGAACGAGGGTTTCGGAGGTTTGTGCGCTCACTCAAATTTCCATTTATGCACATGCTCTGTTTCTAAGTTTTTCTGTTTTGCAATATTATAGAATCTATTTTACAAAAAGAGATTCTGTTTTACAACAACTTGTTCATCAAAAATTCCAAGTTTAATTGCTAGTTCATAGACACGTCAACTTGGTCCATCTCACACAAAAAAAAATATTATTATTGTGAATAATTATTATACACAATTATACGTAATTTGATAATGATATAATTCCATAATTAATATATCACTATATAATTAGCTTGTAATTTGAAGAAAAATAGTATGTATACACTTTATATATTTTCTATACATGGAGTATGTAAATATATATTAAAGAATTACCATTTTTTTACCACCTTTTTATATCATAATTTTGATGTGTTGTTAATAATCTACAAAGGTTAAGGTTAGTTGTGATGCAGTAACATACCTCCTACTTCTAAGATGTTAAAATAATGATTCATTCTTAAATAGGCAAAAGAATTTGGCATGAAAACGCGTATGTTACGTGGTGTGAGTCATAATTGTTTGTAGCAGCATTTTCTGCATTGTCCTTCACTGATCTTATAACTTATTTCTACTTTCTCTTAATAGTTTGTGGTCAACTTCGTTATTGTTGCAAGATGCAAGTTTTCTGATGTAACTTGCCCCTAGGCCTGTTCCTCTTATGTGGCATTAAATATTTTTAATGTTGGGGTGTTTGTTGCACCAACCCTTACATAGGAATAATATTGCTGCAACAAGAATACTTGGATTACATGAACCATACGAGACTCGGGAGCACTACGAAGATCATAAATATGAACCATAACATTTATCATTCGATAAGTATGTTTTCAATTACACAATCCTAATCCTATGTCTAAAGATAGCGTAATCTGAAAACTTATCTCGGTTAAATTTTTAATTTTTTTGGATTGCATTGTTTAATTCAAAATACATTTCTAGATCTTTAGATTATGTAATTTCTATAAAATATAATTTTTAAATTATATAATTCAAGAATACCGTATTTTGGATTGTATAATCCTGAAATGTAATTTAGAAATAAATTTTAGATTACATAATCTAAAATATAGTTATGAATTTTTAGATCATGTGATTGAGAAATTCTTCTAAATTATACAATTCAAAATGTATTTTTAAAATTTAAAAATATATTTTGAATTGTACAATCCATAGTACATACGTTCTGATTGTACCATCTAAAATACATTTTTTGAGTTTCAAATTATACAATTCAAAATATATTTTTAAATTATACAATTTAAAATATTTCTAACTTAGGAATAATTTGGACTTCTCCTAGGTGGAGAAAGAAAATAGGGTGGTGGTAAAACAAATGCCCTCTTTTAAATTGTTTTTATTTTTATGTTGGCCTATAAAATATCCATTTATATGTTCGATGTTCCCTAGATTACTCTCAATTCTCTGAATTTTTTTTCTCTTTAAAGCTGTCTTGAATTTATCTAGATCTTTCATTTTCTTTTTCAGTTTTCAGTTTTCAGAAATCTTACAAAAACAAGTTTTGGTAAGGTAATATTTATAGTTGGTAAAATGTTACTTGTCAAAAAAATTATGAAAATCAGTGCTGCAATGCAAAAAGTAAAAAGAGTGGTCTCTAGCATCTCCTATAGGATTCATTACCCACAATCTGGCTGTTTTTTCATCCTTACTTCTTCCTGCATGTGTTTTACCCCTTTTAAAAATGATTTTTAGATTGCTCTTTTCAAAATATTCTAGAACATATTTTCCAGAATACATTTTATTAATTCTGGATTTACCATTGAAAAAATCAAAAAAATATATTCTAGAAAGAATATTCTGAAATGATTTTTTTGTCTTCCAATTTCTTATTCTGGATTCCGAATTTCTTATTGTGGAAACACTCATTAGTTACATAACCCCTATTCCAAAAATACTTTTTGCTTTCGAAACCATTATTCCAGAATCATATAAAACTGTAAAAGTGTAATTTTGGTATTTTAAAAAAATGTAGGGTGCAGGAAGAAAAATGTAGCAGAAAGAAAAATGTGACGGTGCAGGAAGAAACTCCCTAAATGTTTTGCTCAGTTACCTCTTGAAACACATCTTTCTTACATATATCACATTTCTTTTAAAATCTACAATATCATATTCTAATATTCTCCCCCATCATGAATCATAAAAATTCAAAGTTTAAATACAATTTAGATTTTTTTAACTTTACTCAATCCGCAATTTTGATATTCCATATTAAAATAAAAACATTTTATAAATCTATTTATGGAGTGTAGAGAAAAACTAGATTGAGACATTAACATGATTAACATGGTTAACCCGAATATCAGATCAACATGGTAACTGCAGCAGTAAGACCAACTTATATACATCATTGAATTCTGGTAAATCCATATAAAGAATATATGTAAGACCAAAACTTGTTTGACCAATTTTTCCATAAACTCTTTCTAAGAAAAAAAAATTAAATTTGTTTTTTCATTACTAAAATTAACTTATGCACGAGTTTAAAATAAAAAATTAGGAAACATACATTCGAGAACTTAAACAAATTAGTTTATCTATAGGTTAATTTTAATTTATGAAAAGGTATTTAAATTTTTCTTTGTTTTTCTTTTCTCTCTTAGAAGGAGCTTATAAGAAAACTGGTCAAAACAAACCCTTGATGAACAAGCTAGACATTGTATGAAGACGAATAGTAATTTTCATATTTGAGATGCCTCCATTGATTCAAATTCGATTCAATGCACCACCACCCACTTGTCCAAAATTTGTAGGTAATGTTCATAGTCCAAGAACTGCCACTGACTGACCTCCAATCCTCATCCCAATGCTTGCAAATCAGTCCCTCCTCACATATTCCACTTGAGTCTTCAATGTCCTAATTTCTTCCCTTAATTTAAACAAGAAAGTCTTGATTTTGAGCTGTTAAATCCTATGCCATCCATTTCCCTGTACCACAGATTTCATGCTTCATTTTCTTTGTACAACAAATACTCTTGCATTGCCTTGGGTAAAATCAGATGGCTAGACCACCCTACCTGTGTCATAAATAGTTTACAATGGCAGTGCATATCATATGTGGTTCAATTTTCTAAACCAAATGAAGCCTGTTCTCAACCATAGATGATCATAAATAGGGTAAAACACAAATTGATGGAAGTATTCAAAACCTTTCAACAGTAAAGATTTTCAAAAGTATGAAATGGCAACAGAATAAATGTTTTTCTGTGTTTCAGATTTTGTTATAATTTATTGAAATGGCAGTGCATATCACATGTCTTTTGTTGTCTTTGATAAACAGCAAGCTGTGCTTATTAACAGCAAAATATCAATAATAAAAGAGACACAGCCACAGTAGGTGAGTGAAGCTAATATCTATAAGCTAAATAGAAGTACAGTTCATGAAACTTCAGTTCAAGCATATATAAATTAAGGAAGATAAGACTATAAGTTGAGTTGTAAACAATCTAATGATTTTCACAGTGCTTCCTTTAGATCTTACAATCTACAAATCAACTAAATAATTCAATATAAAAACAAATCTTATGTATTGTTCAAATGCTTAGAATTATTCTTACAAAAGTTGCTAATATGTTGTAGTCTACTTCTTCAGGTTGCAACGGGCTAAACAACCCAATGATTTTCATACCACTTCCTTTATATCTTATAATGTACAAATCAACTAATAATAAAGTTAAAAAACGCAGTCTGAAATATTAAAATCCTTGGAATTATTCTCAAAATAAGGTTGCAAATAAGCTATAGACCACTTTATTCAGTTCCACATAAACATCAAAATAAAATACCACTAGCCACTCCAACAATAAATCTGCACAACGGGCTCACATTTAAATAGGAAGAAAGAGGCCTCCTATAGAATGCAGACTATTACCTCTATATTTGTTTGCAACGGCTGCAATCCAGGCTTTGTCTTTATTGCTAAATGCATACCTTGTAGTTGAAGCCAGCAGAATGAATCCATCAGGGTTTTGCGAGCCAGTATCACTCTCATTAGAAACATGTAAGACTGGTTGGATCAGAAGACAACGAGTCCCTATAGGTACCAGATCCTGAAATTCAGAACCTGAAGCATTCATCAAATTTTCAGATTTTTGAACAAAAATACAAAACCATACAATGTTCAAAATGAAGTGAACTTCTTGCCCGTAAGGATTCATTTAATAAGTTAAGACATTCATTTCTAAAATTATTATCTATGGCCTTATATGCAGTTGAGTATTTATTTTCTTAGACTCAGCTCAGTCAACTAAAGACTCTCTTACATAAAGACACAGTAAAGAATTTTTCCCGGGTCGTAAATGTTTAGGAAATAACAAAACAAAAATAATGTACGTATCTTCTAATGAACAGTCCAAAAGATCCACAATTTATGCAGTAGTTTCCATATGGTGTCTTACATCTTAATAATTAAAATTTCCAGTAGCTGGTATTTTTTGTTAAATCTGTCAACGGAAGAAGTGGAAAGTCAGGAAAAAGCTCGAGCACAAAATACAACTGTAGCATATATATTCTCCATCCGACCAGAGGCAGCATCACTGTTAATTTCAAAATAAGATCAGGTGTCCTTTTCCAGTCAGTGAAAAGGTTGGATAGGCTTCCTGATCAGAATTTTCAAGAATTTGGTCAAATACCTTTCATGATAAAGGAAACACTTCAAAAAAACATGCTTGTTCCAGACTGATAGCATACGAACTCTTATTACAAAGGTTTATGAGAGAAGAAATAAGGGAGATGTGAATATAGCTAATTGATGTAGTTACGAGTTAGTTACCATGTCAATAGAGTTAGTTAAAGAATAAGAGAGGCTTGTATAAATACTTTTGGGGTCTAGAGAAAAGAGAAGGAAAAACTATATGTGGAAGGATTTTGGACCCTCAAAGAACCAAGAGTTAGTGTTTTTGTAATACTTTTTATTAAAGGAGTTTGTCTCTCTTATCACTGTAACTTCATCTTCCTAAGTTTTCTGATCCAGTTTCTATAACAGACCCAACTATGTTGGGATTTAGTCTTTGGTAAAATTATTTTTTCAACCACATATTTTAGTTTGAAATTTTAATGGGCATCTATTCTAGTTTTGGACAACTAAAAATAATCAACTGAATGTTTAGATGCTTTTCTATGTCCTACAAGACTTAACCTGAAAAACAAACTACTTCCATATGCTTACGTATCCAAAACTGTAGAAAAATTTCAATACCTGCGTCTTGAGGAAAATATAGGGTGTCTTTCAAATCATACAGGGCAGCTTTTTCAATTTTTTTCTTAAACCAATCCAGAAGAATTTCTTTTGATGTATCAGCTGGTATGTTCCAGTATCCCCTTGCACATATTTCTCCTTGAATTAGAATTAGCTGAACACATTGATAGTGAAAAAATAAGGTAGAAGAAGAAGAGTCGTAACACTGAATTGAACTGATGAATGAACAAAGAACTTGCTATCTATATTTTACATGACAACTCCTAAGCTTTGATTACAATATAAACATCTAACTGTCCACCAGATTAGATAACTTCTAACAATTATAACTAGTCCTAATAACCTCTGTCAGCTCAGTAGGCAGAGTAATGATGCACAATACATATACTCTAGAAGTAATGGCGAGCAATTTACACACTGTTTACTAGACAGTTTTACCTTTTGAACTAGTAATTACAAATTTTCACCTCAAACATATATAATTCAAATCAACCCAACAAATATAATTGTGTGATTACAAACTATCAACATCATTGTCCCTTTAGGCCTTTTCTTTTTCTTCATTTTGGGGCAAACCTACCATACGTTTTTGGTTTTTCATTTACAATAAAAGTTTAGGGGAGAGGGAAGATTGTGGCATTCCAACGTTAGGGCATTCCCTAAGACTCAATGAAAGGTTAAAGTGGTACTTATATTATAGGTAACCTACAAATGAAGAACCCCAGCAGCAACCAAGTGTTTCTTTAAATTAATAATGATAATGTATGAGACATACCATAGCTATGGCATTTGTATTACGCAACAAAACATATGATGCCCAAGCCAGATCCTCCTTCAGGCCATTCCCTATCTCTGTTGACATGACAAATATTTGCTCAGTACCGTCTGGTATAGTCTTTTCGTCCACTGGTTGAGCACCCTATTTCCCACACTTGGTTGAGGATCAATATCTTACATGAAAAACTTCATATTTGAGCTCCATATAGATTATAAGCAATATTTTAAAAAAGGGTCCACAACTACTACAATTGTGGCAGCAACATCAAGGTTTCTGAAGTCTCTGCAACCGAAATACAGCTCTATTTATCCGTAATTTTCCACAATATCAAGGATTACTATAAAACTGTGACTATGGTCATTTAAAAAATCAACAAAAAGTAGAGTTAATTAATTGGTATATACATATTATAAAAAGAAAGAGTGGTCTTCTTGGGGAACCCTTGTTGAATCTATGGATCTCCACATTGTCTCCAAGTGTAACTGAACTTATTCACTACGGTGGAAAATTGAATTAATTCTACAAGAATAAAACCAGTTACTTACCTTGAGAAATTTACCAAGGTAGGGCAGCACAATTGAGAAGGAAGCCAAAGACAGACCCAAAACCTCTGTACTCTACATAACAAAGGAAAACAAAACAATTTTGAACCAGACCCCAGAAAATTAAATAAAGTTGACCAATCAAAAAATGAAAAATGCAAAATAAAAATGCAGTTTTCAGCTTTAATTTCTCTTACAAGCTGAGCTGGTGTAACAGCGGCTGCATCACTCCCAAGAAAGTGATTCAAAAGCAAAAGTGAACCAAAGCCGTAACCAATCCATCTGGGCAAGTAGGATTCATCCAACCCAGGTATCCCTGGAAGCAAAGCAAAAAACACCAATGAAACAGATGCTAAAATTGATAGCTAAAAAATTATTCTTTTCGTTTCATGCCAAATATTGTCCATATAATTACACATTACTGTTTAGAAGATGGTTGTTTTAACCATTTACCTAAAGTTGGTTAATTAAGATTAGTTACTGTGTTTAGAGAGAGACCCAATGTCACAGAGGCAGAAATAAGGGATGCAGTGTGGCAGTGTGAAGGATCAAAGAGTCTTCGGCCCAATGGATTCGATTTTAATTTCATTAAAAACAGCTGGGAAACAATAAAGCATGACATTTTTCAAGCAGTTCAAAACTTCAAGAGTTTTGGAAAGATACCAAGGGGCTGTAATGCATCCTTTATATCTTAGTGCCTAAATTAAGAGTCCCCACTAAGTTGGAGCAGTATAGGCCAATTTCCATGGTGGGAGCTTTGTATAAGATAATAACTAAACTGTTGTCAAAATAGAATAAAGAAAGTGCTACCTAATATCATAGATACCTCCCAATCAGCTTTCATAAGAGGGAGAGAACTTCTGGATAGCATTTTGGTAGCAAATGAGGTGGTAGAGGATATTAAGAGGGAAAAGACAAAATGGGTAATAATAAAGGTAGATTATGAAAAAACCTATGACTCAATGAGATGGGATTTTCTGTATTACATGATGGATAGATTAGGCTTTAGTAGAAAATGGATTGGATGGAGCAAGGAATGTATGGAATCATCTACAATCTCTGTCTTAGTCAATGGGACTCCAACACAGGAGTTTAAACCAACACGGGGACTAAGACAAGGGGATCCCACAGCTGCATTTCTCTTCATAATTGTGGCTGAAGGTTTAGCTGGGTTGGTAAGACAAGCAGTGAAGAATAAATTGCTAGAAGGTGTGAAAGTAGGTATCAATGAAGTGGAAATAAATATCCTACAGTTTGCGGAAGACACATTATTTGTATGCAATGCCAAGTACCAAAATGTTGTAACTACAAAGAGCATCCTGAAATGTTTTGTGCTTGCTTCAGGCCTAAAGGTAAACTTTCATAAAAGCAAAATAGGAGTTATAGGCATTGAGAAGAGTGAATTGGATAGGTTTTCTGAAACTTTAAACTACAACCAAACGAAAATACCTTTCAAGTACCTACGTCTACCTATAGGAGGAAATCCTAGGAAGAAAGAATTTTGAGATCCAATGGTGGACAAGGTCAAGAAAGTGGAAGGGCAGACACCTAACTTTTGCAAGCAGAATTTGTCTTATAAAATCAATCTTCACTGCTATACCATTGTATTACTTGTCCTTTTATAAAGCACCTATTGCAGTATACCAAGTAATTAGGAAGATGCTAAGGAATTTCCTTTGGGGTTGGGAGGTAGAAGGAAAAAAGATAGCATGGATTAAATGGGAAAACCTTTGTAAGCCAAAGGAGGTGGGAGGCTAGGTATCAAGGATATAGGTAGGTTCAATAAAGCATTACTTGCCAAATGTAAATGGAGACAAGGCGTGGAGAAAAGGGGAGCATTGAAGGATGCCCCAATATCTAAATATGGCACAAGGGCAACATGTAACAAGAACAAAGTAGTAAAATACAAATTACGGTGGTGGAGAGACATATGCAAAGTGTGTGGGCAAGGAAACAGCAACAGTTGGTTTCATAGGAGTGTTGTTTGGAAAGTGGATCAAGTAGTAAAATAAAATTTTAGGAGGATAAGTGGCTTGGGGAGACAACTCTTAAACATAGGTATCCTAGATTGTATAGTATCACAAATAGTAAAGAAAAAACAATAAGAGAACTAAGAAGTTGGGATGATAGGGGATGGGAATGGATCTACAATGGAAAAGAAACAGATTTGTATGTGAAAGGACACAAGAGCATACACTAATGCATGAAATAGAAAGTTTCCAACCTCATGGATAATGAAGATACTTGGAGATGGTTAGGAGAAGAGAAAGGAATATATACAGTGAAGTCGGCGTATAAATATTTAGAAAACAGCTGCACTGGGGAAAATACTAATACTCTGAACACTTTCTGGGAAGTAAAAGTAATCCCTCCAGCACAACACTTTGCTTGGCAAGTCATGCTCAATAAAGTACCTACGAGGGAAAATTTAGTTAGGAGGGGGTATAACTAAGTAGCACAATGTGTCCACTTTGTGAAGAGTAGGAGGAAAATGTGGTACATCTGTATTTTACTTGTAAAATAGCAAATAGAGTTTAGAATATGTGCAATAGCTGGGTGGGAATCGTTTCAGGGCACCACAATAAACCCGTCCGCCAACACTTTTAGTTTTTTCAGCTTAGAGCCAAGGAAAATATGCTGTGGAGGGGCTTGTGGATAGCAATAATCTGGTGTCTTTGTGAGCAAAGAAATAGAGAAAATTCTAAGGATGGTAAGGCAGATGCAGAAGTCTTACACATGGCCCAATTGAAAATCTGGACCTGGATGAAAAATAAAATTCCAGCTGTGAAGTTCTCTTACACAGACTGGTATTTGTGCCCAGTGGAGTGTATTAAAACTTTAAGGTAACTTTTGTTAAGAGGTAGTCCAAGTTTGAAGAGTATATGGACCTGTATAACTAACAACCACTACTCTGATATGGATCTAAAACCCCTCAACACTCCCAAACTGTCATAAGAGTGCAGGTCATACTTATTCACATGGAACAGAGAGCAAATCAGCTGCTGCACCAAGGATAAGCATATTTGGTGTCAAAACAGAACATGATAACGCCATCAGTTGGTATAGGCATATATACTAAGCGTCTGCACTGGGAAATTGAACAAGGACAACTTGGTAAACTATATCCAGTGACAGAATACATTAATAGATCTGACTTTGTCTGTATACATAGCAATGTAGGCTCAGGGATCAATATAGGTCATATTGTTTATAATGCAATTGTAAGACAATGTTAAAACAAAAGGATGATTGCATCAGACGGATAAGACTTAGTTCACTGAGAAAATACACTTGTAGCTTAGCCTAAGTCTGTCTACATAGCAACTGGGTGTTTGGTTTACATAGGCAGTGGAGGTCAATGATGTAGAGACTACAAAAGTAGGAAGTGCAGTAGTTGAAATAGCACATATCTGAGTAGTACAAAGTTGAAAAGAATACAGTTACTAAATCTGCTACATGGATACCAGGTCTAAGTACATCTGCTTATATATTTCTATAATGTTTGTGCATTTTACTATACCTCACTTTCTTTGAAATTAAATGTTTTCTCCCAACATACCCTTTGCATCATCCTGGCATTAGTATAGTTTCAAACATTTTTCTCAGATGAAGACTAACAAAAGACCTCAAGTGAGGGTGTAGGCATGTGTTGTCTCTTATATCTGTGTAGGGAAACAACACATTTTAATCTGAGAAAGCTCTGCAGCCAAAACCTTACTCCAAATAAAATTAACTTTAATCTCGAAACCCCAATGCCTTTTTTTATTTCAGATTCAACCCATCCTAAATAAAAAAATTTATTTCAGCTTCAACCCAGCCCCCAATCGCAGAACCTACCTGAAAATGAAAACAGAACGCGACGGCGAGATGACGGCGAGGCGAGAAAGACGACGACGAACCCACCCAAAACAAAAACGAACGCAGCAGGTCCAGGTATGAAACGAGAACCCTAAACGACCCACACATGGGTCGTTTTGGGCTTTTCTTCGAAACTCGTTCACTCGGCCTCTCACTCGCGAGTTTGTACCGATTCTACCGAGTTTGTTCGTGTATAGTCCGAGTCTGCTCAAAAACGAGTCTACCCACGAGTTAACTCGTGACCCAGCAGTAGACTCTTGGCCTCGGACGGGTTTCCGGGTTATCCCTATAATTTGATAACCATGACCCCAATTGCTCCATTTAATTTCATTCCTTATTGGTGATAAAAATTGGTGATAAAAAACAGAGAGAGAGAGACCCAATGTGAAACGAAGAACGGAGAGATTGAGTTGTTGTTGTTGTTGTTGCTCTTGGTTTGAGTTGGGTGGCTGAGAATCTTGAAGACTGGAACGAAGTATTGTTGTGAGTGTGAATTTTCTGAAGCTGGGTTTGGGACATTGTATTGGGAAAGGAATGCATGGTTTCAAACAGATTGTGCCTATGTTGTTCATCTTTTCTTTCTGGATAAGGTTTCTCAAACCAGAGTTTCTGCCAAACTCAAATGGATTGATTCAATGACCCACAGATATGACTCAACCAGCTCTTCCATAAGTATTTTTATGGAATTAACATAATAAACTAAATTAATTTTATTATTATCTATAATTAATAAAAAAAAGTATAAGATAAAGATAAACAAATTTAAAAATACATAGATTCTAAATTTACATTAATATGTATAAGCTAATTTCTGAAAAAATTTATGAACAAAAATTATACAAAGCCAATTTGAAATCTCTTATTAGGAACTATTTATTTCCGGGTGTGATCAGGGAGGGGCGAGCGGGTGAAATTCATGTTTGGATCCGTGTATTTGAAGGTGTGGGTGCGGATGGGAGAGCGGAGTGAGAAGTTTTTTTCCTCCTCACAAAAGTGAGAAGATTTGGAAGGATTACAGGTGTCAAAGACGATACAAATAGCATTTTACTTTCGTACGTTTAAGGCACTGTTTGTTTCTGGGTGTGATCAAGTAGAAAGGAGGGGCGAGCTGGTGGAATTCATGTTTGGATTTGTGTATTTGAAGCTATGGGTGCAGATGGGAGAACGGATTGCGAAGCTTTTTTCCACCTAACAAAAGTGAGAAGATTTTGGAGGATTACATTTCCCAAAGACGATACATATAGCATTTTACTTTTGTATCTTTAAGGCACAGTTTGTTTCTGGGTGTGATCAAGGAAAAAGGAAGGGCGAACGTGTGGAATTCATGTTTGGATTTGTGTATTTGAAGGTGTGGGTGCGGATGAGAGAGCGGAATGGGAAGCTTTTTTCCTATTCACAAAAGTGAGAAGATTTGGGAGGATTACAAGTGTCAAAGATGATACAAAAAGCATTTTACTTTCGTACCTTTAAGGCACTATTTGTTTCCGGGTGTGATTAAGGAGGAAGGAAGGGCGAGCGGGTGGAATTCATGTTTGTTTCCATGTATTTGAAGGTATGGGTACGGATGGGAGAGCATAATGGGAAGCTTTTTTCCTCCTCACAAAAGTGAGAAGATTTGGAAGGATTACAGATGCCAAAAACAATACAAATAGCATTTTACTTTCGTACCTTTAAGGAATTCTTTGTTTCCGGGTGTGATCAAGGGGGAGGGAGGGGCGAGCGAGAGGAATTCATGTTTGGATTCGTGTATTTGAAGGTGTGGGTGCGGATGGGAGAGCGGAGTGGGAAACTTTTTTCCTGCTCACAAAAGTGAGAAGATTTTGGATGATTACAAATGTCAAAGACGATACAAATAGCATTTTACTTTCATACCTTTAAGGCACTTTTTGTTTCCGTGTGTGATCAAGGAAGAGGGAGGGGCGAGCGGGTATAATTCATGTTTGGATTCGTATATTTGAAGGTGTGGGTGCGGATGGGAGAGAGGAGTGGAAAACTTTTTTCCTCCTCACAAAAGTGAAAAGATTTGGGAGGATTACAGGTGCCAAAAACGATATAAATAACATTTTACTTTCATACCTTTAAGGAACTTTTTGTTTCCGGGTGTGATCAAGGAGGAGGGAGGGGCGAGCAGGTGAAATTCATGTTTGGATCTGTGTATTTGAAGGTGTGGGTGTGGATGAGAGAGCGGAATGGTAATCTTTTTTCATCCTTACAAAAGTGAGAATATTTGGGAGGATTACAGGTGCCAAAGACGTTACAAATAGCATTTTACTTTTGTACCTTTAAGGCACTGTTTGTTTATGGGTGTGATCAAGGAGGAGGGAGGGGCGAGCGTGTGGAATTCATGTTTGGATTCGTGTATTTGAAGCTGTGAGTACGGCTAGAGAGTGGAGTGGGAAGCTTTTTCCTCCTCACAAAAGTGAGAAAATTTTAAAGGATTACAGGTGCCATATACGATACCAATAGCATTGTACTTCCATACCTTTAAGCCACTGTTTGTTTTTGGGTGTGATCAAAGAGGAGGGAGGGGCGAGCAGGTGGAATTCATGTTTGGATCTGTGCATTTGAAGGTGTGGGTGCGGATGGGAGAGCGGAGTGGTAATCTTTTTTCCTCCTCACAAAAGTGAGAAGATTTGGAAGGATTACAGGAACCAAAAACGATATAAATACCATTTTACTTATGTAGCTTTAAGACACTGTTTGTTTCCGGGTGTGATCAAGGAGGAGGGAGGGCGAGCGTGTTGAATTCATGTTTGGATTCGTGTAATTGAAGGTGTGTGTACGGCTAGAGAGTGGAGTGGGAAGCTTTTTTCCTCCTCACAAAAGTGAGAAAATTTTGGAGGATTACAAGTGCAAAAGATGATACAATTAGCATTTTACTTCCGTACCTTTAAGGCACTGTTTGTTTTCGGGTGTGATCAAGGAGGACGGAGAGGCGAGCAGGTGGAATTCATGTTTAGATCCGTGTAATTGAAGGTATCGGTACAGATAGAGAGTGGAGTGGCATGCTTTTTTCCTCCTCACAAAAGTGAGAAGATTTGGGAGGATTACAGGTGTCAAAGATGATACAAATAGCATTTCACTTTCGTACCTTTAAGGCATTGTTTCTTTTTGGGTGTGATAAAGGAGGATGGAGGGACGAGCACGTGGAATACATGTTTGGATCCGTGTATTTGAAGGTGTGGGTGCGAATGGGAGAGCGGATTGAGAATCTTTTTTCCTCCTCACAAAAGTGTGAAGATTTGGGAGGATTACAGGTGTCAAAGACGATACAAATAACATTTTACTTTCGTACCTTTAAGACATTGTTTGTATCCGGGTGTGATAAAGGAGGAGGGAGGGCGAGCGGGTGGAATTCATGTTTGGATTCCTGTATTTGAAGGTATGGGTGCGGATGGGAGAACGGAGTGGGAAAATTTTTTCCTCCTCACAAAAGTGAGAAGATTTGGGAAGATTACAGGTGTCAAAGACAATACAAATAGCATTTTACTTTCGTACTATTAAGGCATTTTTTGTTTTCAGGTGTGATCAAGGAATAGGGAGGGGCAAGCGGGTGGAATTCATGTTTGGATCCGTGTATTTTAAGGTGTAGGTTCAGATGAGAGAGCGGAGTTGGAAGCTTTTTTCCTCCTCACAAAAGTAAGAAGATTTTGCAGGATTACAGGTGTCAAAGACGATATAAATATCATTTTATTTTCGTACCTTTAAGGCACTGTTTGTTTCCGGGTGTGATCAAGGAGGAGGGAGGGGCGAGCAGGTGGAGTTCATGTTTGGATCCGTGTATTTAATGATATCGGTACGGATAGAGAGTAGAGTGGCAAGGTTTTTTCCTCCTCACAAAAGTGAGAAGATTTGGGAGGATTACCGAAGCCAAAGACGATACAACTAGCTTTTTACTTTCGTACCTTTAAGGCACTGTTTGTTTTCGGGTATGATCAAGGAGGAAGGAGGGGCGAAAGGGTGAAATTCATGTTTCGATTTGTGTATTTGAAGGTGTGGATATAGATGGGAGAGCATAGTGAGAAGGTTTTTTCCTCTTCACAAAAGTGAGAAGATTTGGGAGGATTACATATGTCAAAAACTATACAAATAACATTTTACTTTCGTACCTTTAAGGCATTGTTTGTTTTCGGGTGTGATCAAGGAGGAGAGAGGGGCGAGCGGGTGAAATTCATGTTTGGATCCGTGAATTTGAAGGTGTGGGTGCGGATGGGAGAGCGAAGTGGAAAACTTTTTTCCTCCTCACAAAAGTGAGAAGATTTTGAAGGATTACAAATGTCAAAGACGATACAAATAGCGTTTTACTTTCGTACCTTTAAGGCACTGCTTTTTTTCGGGTGTGATCAAGGAGGAGGGAGGGGCGAGCGGGTAGAATTAATGTTTGGATCCGTGAATTTGAAAGTGTGTGTGCAAATGGGAGAACGGAATGGGAAGCTTTTTTCCTCGTCACAAAAGTGAGAAGATATGGGAGGATTACTGGTGTCAAAGACGATCAAATTCCATTTTACTTTCGCACCTTGAAGGCACTGTTTGTTTCTGAGTGTGATCAAGGAGGAGGGAGGGGCGAGCGGGTGAAATTCATGTTTGGATCCGTGTATTTGAAGGTGTGGGTGCGGATGGGAGAGTAGAATGGGAAGTTTTTTTTCTCCTCACAAAAGTGAGATTATTTTAGAGGAATAAACATGCCAAAGACGATACAAATAGTATATTACTTTCGACCTTTAAGACATTGTTTGTTTCCGGGTGTGATCAAAGAGAAAGGAGGGACGAGCGGGTGGAATTCATGTTTGGATTTGTGTATTTGAAGGTGTGGGTTAGGATGGGAGAGTGGAGTGAGAATCTTTTTTCCTCCTTACAAAAGTGATTAGATTTGGGAGGATTACATTTCCCAAAGACGATACAAATAACATTTTACTTTCGTACCTTTAAGACACTGTTTGTTTACGTGTGTGATCAAGGGATAGGAAGGGTCGAGCGGGTGGAATTCATGTTTGGATCCGTGTATTTGAAGGTGTGGGTGCGGATGGGAGAGCAGAGTGGAAAGCTTTTTTTCTCCTCACAAAAGTGAGATGATTTAAGAGGATTACAGGTGCCAAAGATGATACAAAATAGTATTTTACTTCAGTACCTTTAAGGCACTGTTTGTTTCCGTGTGTGATCAAGGAGGAGGGAGGGTCGAGCGTGTTGAATTCATGTTTGGATCCGTGTATTTGTAGGTGTGGGTACGGTCAGAGAGTGGAGTTGGAAGTTTTTTACCTCCTCACAAAAGTGAGAAGATTTTGGAGGATTACATGTGCCAAAGACGATACAAATAGCATATTACTTTTGTACCTTTAAGGCGTTGTTTGTTTCCGGGTGTGATCAAGAAAGATAAAGGGTGGAATTTATGTTTGTATCCGTGTATTTGAAGGTGTGGGGGCGAAGTGGGAAGCTTTTTCCTACTCACAAAAGTGAGAAGATTTGGAAGCACTATAGGTGTCAAACACGATACAAATAGCATTTTACTTCCGTACCTTTAAGACGTTGTACTTTTCCGGGTGTGACAAGGAGGAGGGAGGGGCAAACGAGTGAAATTCATGTTTCGATCCGATTATTTGAAGGTGTGGGTACGGATGGGAGAGCGGAGTGGGAAGCTTTTTTCCTCCTCACAAAAGTGAGAAATTTGGGAGGATTACATGTGTCAAAGACGATACAAATAGCATTTTACTTTCGTACCTTTAAGGCACTATTTGTTTTCGGGTGTGATTAAGGAGGAGGGAGGGGCGAGCAGGTGGAATTCATGTTTGTTTTCGTGTATTTGAAAGTGTGGGTACGGATGAGAGAGTCGAGTGGGAAGCTTTTTTCCTGCTCACAAAAGTGAGAAGATTTGGGAGGATTACAGGTGCCAAAGAAGATACAAATAACATTTTACTTTCGTACGTTTAAGGCACTGTTTGTTTACGGGTGTGATCAAGGAAAAGGGAGGGGCGAGCGGGTGGAATTCATGTTTGGATCCGTGTATTTAAAGGTGTGAGTGCAAATGGGAGAGTGGAGTGAGAAACTTTTTTCCTCCTCACAAAAGTGAGAAGATTTTGGAGGATTACAAATGTCAAAGACGATACAAATAGCGTTTTACTTTCGTACCTTTAAGGCACTGCTTTTTTCCGGGTGTGATCAAGGAGGATGGAGGGGCGGAGTGGGTAGAATTCATGTTTGGCTCTGTGTATTTGAAGGTGTGGGTACAAATTGGAGAGCTGAGTTGGAAGCTTTTTTCCTCGTCACAAAAGTGAGAAGATATGGGAGGATTACAGGTGTCAAAAATGATACAAATTCTAATTTACTTTCATACCTTTAAGGCACTATTTGTATCTGGGTGTGATTAAGGAGGAGGGAGGGGCGAGCGGGTGAAATTCATGTTTGGATCCATGTATTTGAAGGTGTGGGTACGGATGGGAGAGCGGAGTGGGATGCTTTTTTCCTCTTCACAATAGTGAGAAGATTTGGGAGGATTACAGGTGCCAAAGACGATACAAATAGCATTTTACTTTTGTAACTTTAAGGCACGGTTTGTTTCCGGGTGTGATAAAGGATGAGGGAGGGGCGAGCGGGTGGAATTCATGTTTGGATCCATGTACTTGAAGGTGGGAGTGCGGATGGAAGAGCGGAGTGGGAACTTTTTTCCTCCTCACAAAAGTGAGATAATTTGAGAAGAGTACATGTGAATGACTTTACACTGTGTTATACTGGTGCAGTTCTGAGCCAATGAATTTTCTTTTCATTAGACTCTCCAGTGCTATCAATTGCAGAAAAATCTTGACCAAAACAGTAGACCCCGTGATTGTGAAAGTGAAGTTGTGTTTATTATAAATGAAATTAGATTTCATAGTTATGTTTGTTGTGTTGTTGTGCTTAAAACGAATAACGAACGAGAGAGAAGTTGTTTGAGCAAGATAAAACTCACTAGTTTGCGCACTGGTTTGTCTCCATTTTTCCGAATTTTCCAGAATCGATTTTCTTATCATTGTACATGCTGTAGAATCGATTTTCATATATTTGTGTTGTAGAATTGATTTTCTTATCTTTGTACATGTTGTATAACTGATTTTCCATATGGTTGAATGGTGTAGAATCGATTTTACATTTTTCCAAAAAATGCATAATCGATTTTCTATAGAAGTGATTCTAGAGAATCGATTCTCCCTTATGTGAAAAAAATGTTGGATTCTATTATGTTTTTTTTTTCTTTCCAAATTCTCTTCATCACATTGTTTCTTCTTCTTCTTTTAAGTGTTTTTCACTTTCAAGTAAGTTTTTAATTTTGTTTTCTAAATATATTTACAACTTTTTATTATTATTTGCGGTTACTGTTCTTAATTTTGAAAAATATATTTACATTTTTTTCTATATATTTACTATTTTTTATTTTTAATAAATATATTTATATTCTTTTATATGTGTTTATTGTTTAGTTTATTTTCTTGTTTAATTTTTTTATGAATGTAGTTATTTTTCATTATTATGTGGTTATGGTTTTTTATTTTTCTGAATGTATTTATTTTTCATTATTATTATGTGTTTATTGATTTTACAGTTTTTATTTTTTATATTATTAGGTGTTTAATGTTTTTAAATTTGTTATTATTTTTTATGTTATGTGTTTTATTTATGTGTTTATTATTTTTAATTTTAATAATTGTTGTTTACAAATTTTTTAAGGTATTTATTGTTTTGTTTATTTTTTTTATGTATTTATCATTTTTAATATTTATAAATGTAGTTAAATTCTTTTTATGTGTTTATTTATTTTAATTTTTAAAAATTTATTTATATTTTCTTCGTCTTATATTTTAATGTTTTTTATATTTTTTATTATTTTGTGTTTTCTGTTTAGTTTTTTATTTTTTTATATTTTTATTTTTATTGTTTTAATTTTATAAATATTTATATATATATATTATTATGTATTTATTGTTTTTATTTTTTTATTAACAAGATACTGTTTAATTTATTTTTATATGTTTACTGTTTTTAATCTTAATAATTGTATTTGCATTTTTTTAGATTTTTACTGTGTTGTTTATTTTTTTACGTATTTACTGCTTTCAATTTTTGTAAATATATTTAGACTTTTATTTGTTTTTTTATTATGTGTTTACTGTATTTAATTTTTATAAATGGATCTACACTTTCTTTTTGTTTTATTTTATGTATTTACTATTTATTTTTATAAATAAATATATATATATATATATATATATATTTTATTTTATTTTTGTTATTATGCGTTTATTGTTTTTAATTTTTTTAAAAACAAAAAATTTGTTTAGTTTTTTTTTATGTGTTTACTGTTTTTAATTTTAGTAATCGTTTTTAAATTTTTTTTCTTAGGTTTGTAGTGTTTTGTTTACTTTTTTATGTGATAGTTGTTTCTAATTTTTATAAATATATTTACATTTTTTTACTTTTTAATTATGTATTTACTATTTTTAATTTTTATAAATGTATGTACATTCTTTTTATTATGTGTTTACATTTTTTTTATAAATGTATTTATATTTTTTTTTATATTATGTGTTTACTGCTTTTATATTTTTTATTATTTGTTTAATGTTTTTATATTTTTTATTATTAAGTCTTTAGTGTTTAATTTTTTATTTTATGTATTTACTGTTTTTAATTTTTACAATTATATTTATATTTTTTTTTATTATGTGTTTGTTGTGTTTACTGTTTTTATATTTTTTATTATTATATGTTTACTTTTTTACATTTTTTATTATTATGTGTTTACTTCTTTTTATTATTGG
>Ga0123342_1004821_pt1 | contig 20233 bp, 8 predicted proteins | sample Turbeawhitnodule_FD_89960 | JGI IMG/M metagenome (GOLD analysis project Ga0123342, IMG submission 89960) | Root nodule microbial communities of legume samples collected from Mexico - Turtle bean Mexico white nodule | ecosystem: Host-associated > Plants > Roots > Nodule | place: Mexico: Nepantla... | reverse complement strand
TTTAAATACATCTTTTCTTTTACTCAATTAATTTTAAATCAAACACTTAATTAATTTAATAAATTTAATTTAACTAATTTATATTAAAAATTAATAAATTAAATAATTTATTATAATATTAAAGAAATAATTTTAAAATAAATACAATAAAGAATTAAATATTAAAATATTTTTTATAATATTATACATTAAATAAATTTAAATAAATAATTTTAAAATCCTAAAATATAAATATACGTGGCCGTGGCCGACGGAAGCCGACGCAAACTGGAACTTTTTAAAAAAATAAATAAATCCATAAGTGCATTCGTTTTGCGTCGAATACCATTTTGCGTGGATTTTACGCCATTTTGATCGATGATATTAGCGTCCGTAATTAATCCACGCAAGTATTTAGAAACTAATTGCGTGTTTTCTTGTAATGTTAAGTTAGTAGTAGGATAAATATATGTACAAGTAATAAATATATGTTAATAGTCAAATTCCATACCAATTTTCTATAATAAAATGTGTAAGCCATGGATAAAAACTTGTTACTGAATATAAAAGACAAGTCTGAAAATTTTATCATAGTTGGTCAACGTACATGCATTGTTTTTTTTTTTTTTTTTTCAGCAACGTACATGCGTTGTGATTAAGTTTTATTCAATTTTGTCCTGTAAAATACGAATGCAATGTATAAAAAACTCATAATAAAAAACGTAACGTCAGAAAAGTTGATGTGGGACACTGGAATGAATCAAATTGAATTCTGAATTATGGACACATAAATTAATTATTTCTATATATAATTATCCAGATTAATTGAACTAAAGCACCCTCTTTCAATTCATGAAGTTGCCAGCATTGTAGTTGTTGTTGTTGCTTTCAAATGTTGGCTACGTTGATATTATTTTTCGAAACTATTGTTGGTGTCATTTTCTGTTACTTTGTTGGGAGTGTCTAAGATGAAGTTGAGACAATGCAATTTCATAATCCAACAACTATTCTAATCCAAGCATTATTACCAAATCACGCATGGACCAAAATTAACACAGCCCCATGAAAGCAATTTTGCAAATGGACCAATGGTGTTTGAGCAATGCCCTCTTGTCAAAGCAACGTGAATGAATAATACAGGTCAAATATTGAGAGTAACCAAACGCTGGATATTTTCAATTGCAAGTGCTTTGTCACCACATTTCGACAAAGAAAGGGTTCTGTGGAAATGGAATCATCTCAATGAAGGGAATTGGAATCATGAAATTAAATGCGTTTTCGTTTCTCAGCGGCTTCCAACTTCAACCTTATCTTAGTGCAAGACAAACCTTTTCTGAAACATTTATGTGGGCTTCTTTATTCCAGATAAGTCAAATTTTCTATCAACAAAATCATAGATAATTAATCTCGTAATATTCCTATTTTTTCCACATCTAACATTATAATATGCATAAATTTTTAACATATATCATATATGTTATTAGAATTGTGCATGAGAGAGACTAATAACATAATAAAATAGGACTTTGGGGGAGACAAGAAGAAATTGTTTTCGCATACTCACCAAAGTGTAAATTTTTTAATTGTAACTTGTAATTCATTCACCATCAGATAGAGCAAATTTTTTAGACACTAAATTCGTAAGGGATGGTTATTTATTTGATTGAAAGTTCAGAGAGAGAGAAAAAAAGTTTACCATAACTTTATTTTAAGGTTTTCATATTATTTCTTAATTGTAAATATTGTTGTTTTGGCTTGCTTTAACTCATTATAATTGTTTATGCATTGTTAGATATTCTCTTTTATCACTTATTAATTATAGTATATGTATTTCTTTGTTCTAGACTATTAGTAGTTTTTATATTTAGGTTAACGTTTTTTCACATTAAAAATATTTGTGTAGTTTGTCCTACTTTATTTGTCCTCCTTCACTTTACTTGACAGTTGAGAATATTTTTTATTGGTTATTTAGAAAAAAAAACTCAATTTAAAGGACATGTCAATTTTCTTTGAAAGTACATCTCGTTACAAGAATGAAGTTAATTAGTTTTCATAAATAAACGTTTACCAACAAATGATGTTGTTAGTATAGACAAAGTCAACGCTAGTTGAACAAGAAAATAAACAAAAAGTTTAGTATCGGTTAAACAAATGTTAAACCCATGTTAAGAATTTTAAAAACTCAAAATAATAATAAATACTTAGCATCATCTTTGAGGACAGAAATGGGGAAAATAAATTACTTTTTAAATTAAAAATGTCCATTTAGTTAACACAATGATTTTTTTTAGATTATTATCAATCATATCGATTCAATGTTAGCTAGGCCTATTGTGCCAGATTAGCCGATGCTTGTAGGTTTTATGGAAAAAAAAAAATAAAGCATCAAAATTAGGACATGTGAAATAGGTTTTAGCAAAAATTTAATTTGTCTAATTCTCAATCCTGATCTCTCATGTACCCTCTTGCTCCCCAAATCCCTAATTGTGTTCTCCAAATCCCAACATCGGTAGTGTGAGCTTGAAAACCCTATCTAGTAAGTAAATTCTCAAACTATCCATGTTTTGGTGAAATATTGACAAACCCTAATGTGAAGGCGATGCATTTGCAAATAGGTGTAGTTTGAAGCCATAATCTTAAAGGTGGAGGCAAACGAAGGTCGTAGTTGTGAGGAGGCAAAGGCTTCGGGGGTGGAGGTGAACTCCTAAAGGTGAGTTTTTTCAATTTTGGCATAGCAAATGTACAATAAAGTGGGCATTTTTTTATTTTTGATGCATTTTTTTTTATTTAGATCAGTTAGCATGGTGCTTGGGGAAAGACTTATGGCGTGGAGCTCAAAACTATGTTTCTTTCACTATATGTGAGTTTTATATTGGTTGTGATAGCTCTTAGTATGATTGTGATGTTTTATTATTTGCTTTGAGTATGTTGCTTTTGGTTAGACCTTCATTATTGACCTGCCTCCATATTTGTTTTTCGATTCAAATTTATGATGACTAGTTTCTAACCGAGTATAGCATTTTGGTCCATTTTCTTAAAGTCCAAGTATAAAGAATACTCAATTTGAGTATATTTTCTGCATATTTTGATGATAAGCATAATGCTTGAAAACTGAGAAAACTTGGCTTATCACATTGGGACAATGTCTTGATTATATGTGTAGCTGAATCTTTTCATAAAATAGTTAACAATTATATAAAAAGAACCACCATCGGAGTAAGTAAAATTAATTGCAGTGTCTTTTCATATATTGTGTTTGCATAAATATGCATGTGTTCAATTTCATTCACTAATTCAAAATTGTGTTTCAAGTTCAATATACTTTTTGGTTTATGTATTACTTTATTCATTATTACCATTAATATGCTCAACTTAATTATTTGTTCTATTCTTTTCACTTGTTCTTCATATTGACATTTCAATATGATGTTTCCAACAACCCTATCTATCTTCTAATATTTTATTTTTTCATTTTTAGGTCATCTTATCTTTATTCACTTTTCTTATATTATTTGTTATTACTTTTAGAGAATTAAATTCATAAACATAAGGTGTTATTAACCTTTCAAACTTGATTTGTTGAAATTGAAATGATATTTTGTTTTACAGTTATTATAATTGAAATTATATCTCCATTTCACTTTAGTTTGGAATTCAATTATTGAAGTAGATGTTATAATTGAAATTCAATTTTCATTTAGAAATTCAAATTCGTTTGCAAATGTAATATATGTATTGGAATATTGAAATTGAAATTGATCTTCAAATTTATTAGCAAATCTTATAATTCAAATTGTAAATTCATTTCAAATTAAAATTTAGATTGGAACTTGAAAACAATTGTAGTTGTTATATGTCTAAATTGGTGTCTTATAATTCAAGTTGCTTATTTATTTAAAATTAGAATTCGGATTGGAACTTCAAAACAATTGGTTGTGTTATAAAACTATTTATTTATTATAATCAATCAGCGGGTCTTGTATTCATTCAAATTGTATTTGAATTGATTGAAATTAGATTTGGCATTAATTTACATAGGTTGAAATTCCTTATGAAAATAGGTTCCAAATTTTGGGTTTGTTCTCCAATACTAACACAAAAAAGAGCCAATTATTTATATTTAAATATAACTTCGACGTCCATTAAACTGAGACTAAAGTTTAATTTTTTTTTTATATTCCTTTTAAACAGTAAGTTAGACTGATGTAGTATTAATATTATTTACATTAAATATAATTTTGTATTGACTAAATTGACGCTGAGTTTTAATTTAATATTATCTTTTGTACAGTATTGATTAAACCAATGTTACATTTAAATTTGTTAATCTTATGTCAACTTAACAAATACTAATTATTTTGTGGATATTTTAAAATAAATTTTTGGAAATTAACTAAGGTTAAAAAAATTTCAATTATTTTTTAAAAGTTTTAAAATAAATCTTCGGAAATTAATGAAGATTAAAAATAATTTCTTTATTTTGTGAAGGTTTTGAAACAAACTTTTGAAAATTAACGAAAATTAAAAAAAGCTCTATTATTTTTTAATGTTTTAAAATAAATTTTTAGAAATTAATGAAAGTTAAAAAAATCTTTGTTATTTTACTAAGATTTTAGAATAAACCTTTAAAATTTAACTAATGTTAAAAAAATTTCATTATTGAGGTTTTAGAAAAAACTTCCATTAACTAAATCAATTTCTAAAGTTGTATTAACCTCCACTTAGTTATTAAAACCTCTTTCTCTTTTTCTTGTAGTGTAACATTTGTGAAAATTTGTGTTGTTTTAATCGATATTAATTGTAAGTCTTGTTTTAGTCGACACTAATGCTTTGTTTGGATTAGGGAGTGGAAATGAGGGAGTGGATTTGTGATGATTTGAAGGAAAAGTGTAAAGAAAGTTAGGATGCTTGGATTAAGGTAAATAGAGTGGAAAGCCTGGGAAAAGTTTATAAAAGTTTGTGAATGATATGATGGATGTGATTGAAATTATATATTTTTTAATTTATAAAAATGTAAGTTTACAAATTTATCCTTATATTTAAAAATGATTAAAAATTAATTTTATATATTTATTAATAAATTATAATTATTTTTAATTAAAATATTTATAATTATAAATATTTGATAAAAAATATTTTTATATTAAATAAAATTATTATTTTTATCTTTACTTTTTTAATTAATATAATTATTTTTATTTTTATTTATATTTATAATTTATTATATATAATACGATTAATTATTTTTTTATAATGTTTATATTTTTTATATTTAAATAATAATTATATTTTAAATAAAAATAATAAAAATTTAAGTTTAAAATAAAAAAGTAAATGAAAATTAATTAATTAATATATATATATATAATATATAACTTTCTTCGCATTGGCAGAAAATTTTTTCAATTACCATGTTATTTTATTTTTATTATGTGTCTTTCTTCTTTATTCATGACAACAATGATTCTTCGTTTTTCTGTGTTCGGAAACAAAGAGAGCCTAAAAGGTGTTCATTTCTTATGGAACTCTATACCCATCGTGTTTACAATTTAGTATTGACTTCTTTCGTTTTACGTTCGTATTTGTTGTAGTGTGGCAATGGAACAAACCAGTGTTGTCAATGGAAAATGGTCACATGATGAGAAGAGAAGGGCTCCTCAGCATGTATATACATGTGTACTTAGATGTTGTGGTGGGAAATAGGTTTGGCTAATGTTGTGTCTTTGTCATGACCCTAAAATGAAATGTTAATGGCTATTGAATGAGAACAGAATCTAAAGCTTGTTCAAGAGAATCTCTTTTACCTTCCTCAAAAGGTAAGGGACAGGTGGAAAGTCTAGGAGGAATCAAATCTATAATATAATATGTACTCATTTGTGTTTTTCTCCAAGGCTTTAAATATTAACAAATTCAGCTGTGTATAAACTCACAATTGCTAAGGCAAATTTGAATAAAGTTTTATTTTAGTTTGAATATAAAAATCATCTTACTCTAGACAAATTTATCATCAATCTCAGGTTTACTTTAATGGGTAAATGACTTAATTACAAAACCATGAGATACTATCGATGAATAAAAGGTAGAATTAACACTACTAAAAAAAATTAATAACTAAAAATTAATTTTAAAAATTAAAAATCATTAGTCATTATATTAATTAAATTATATATTATTTTTAAAAAATAAAAAAATTATATTTATAATATTTATTAATAAATAATTTTTAAATATTTAATCAGTTATTAATATTTTAGTTATCAACTTTAAAGTGTATATTAATATTTAATTAGTTATCATTTTTAATTACTAACTTTAAAATAGTTAAGTTAAGTAAATATTAATTTATACAATATTTATTAATAATAAAAATATTTTAGATATTAATAATTAGTTATTATTCTCACTAGTTTATAAAATATTTATTAATAATAAAATTTTCTTTAAATATAAATAATTTTTTTAATAATTTTTTTATAATGTAATTATTTAATTAGAATATACTTTATTCGCACAAGTTTTTAGTTATAGCAAGTGGAGGTTTATCCACTGCAAAAGAGCCTTCTGACAATAATTACAATATAATATATAGAACATTTTAAAGCTTTTCAAAAAGATAACCGTTATGCATATATTTTTACTATAGTGTTGGAATGTAGAAAAAAAAATCTTACCCTCGATATTAAAATCAAGAAAATTAATTGTATTTATTGACATTAAAAAAATAGTAAAACATAAACAAAAAGAAAGAAGTGGCAATTTGTAGTCACGGATTAAATGCCCGTTCAACTCGGCCGTTCAAGATGCATTTAATGAGAATGTGAAAATAAACATGTACTTAGAGTTTGTAGAGGATTAATACTATTTTTTAAAATATTATATATTTTTCAAAATAAAAGATAAATGGAAAAAATTTCTATATTGATATTCAATTATTCATATACAGAAAAATTTAAAATATGCGTAAAAGTATTTATGTACATAAGTAGTATATACTAATTTAAATACAAAATTCACAAATTAAATGATAAAATAATTTTGTAACTAATTTAAACTTTTTTTTCAAAAATCATTTTAAAAAAATTAATTTAATAGAAAATAAGATTAAATGATATATTTAAAAAATAATTTCATATCACATAATATTAATACTGCTACAATAGAAGATCAATTGTAGATGCTGGTTTCGTTTTTAATTTCTCGTTTATAATAACATCACCCATGCATTGTGCACTTTTTCTAATGTGTGTTTTCTTATGTCAATGATACATTGATATCAGTTTCATCTGCTTAGTATGAAAAAAATTATTATTTGATTATAATATAATATTTTAAAAAATGGTTGTTTTTTGTTACTAGTATGTCAAAAAAATTTATTTTTTTATGGATAACTTTTTTATAAATACTTTCAAAAACTATTTTACTCTATTTCTATCAGGTTTGATTATATATTTTTTTTCAAACATTTTCTTAATATATATATATATATATATATATATATATATATATATATTAAATACTTATTGACAATTCATTGAATAGAAAATATATTACGTTGTAGTGTCTCATTAGAGAGACTCTGATAATGTAAGTTTTACTTTATAGTATAAATAAATAACTATATAAGATATGATTTATTATTATTTTGACTAGAGTCAATTATTGTTAAAGCACACTTTCCTTTTCAAAGATTATTATATGAAATTACCTAAACCAAACTGTGACGTAATTACACAACTAGAAAAAAGAAAATATATTACAAAAAAAGAATAGAAAAATCACCAGGGTTTGGTCATAAAATAGTTGGCCGTCTGCAAAATAAGAATTTATTTTCTATGCATGCACTAAAACTATTTTATACTCAATCATATTCAATCAACATGTTATCATGTTACGGTGGTTTAGCTTTCATTGTACTTGTTTTTACGGTGAAATCAACTTTTATAATTTCGACAAAAACTAAATAAAAAAGTTGTAGATTTTTGTTTATATTGCTTATTAATTATCTTAGTGTGATGAAAATGTAAACTATGAATCAATCTTTAAGATAATTTTGAGTAAATTTACATTAAAAACTGATTTTTTTCATTTTCTAAACATGACAATCGACTATGTTAAAAAACAATCAATTACATTGGTCAAAAATTAGTTTTCATATATTTTAAAAATAATCTATTATTACATGAAATAATCGATTATGTTAAGTAATTTGAAAAACTCAATCTTTCGAAAATAATTGATTAAGTAATAATCAACTAAAATATTTTTAAAGTGTTTTTTTAATTGATGAACGAACAAATCAATCGATTATATTTAATAATAATTAAATATTCTACTCTGACCTTTTAAAATCTTTTTAAAAGAAAGTTGTCTCTGATTCAATTATGCAATCTTCATATTTTTCTAATTAAGAGAAGTCTCTTGTGAGCAAGAAATCTTAATTTGAATATGGAAATCAGTGCACTAGTATTTTGGTGAGTACTATAAGTAATTGTAAGTTTTAATTACCTATGTGTTGATTGTAATTGGATATTTCAAGGTTATAGTGAAAAAATCAACTCAACTTGTCTAGATTAATTGGATATAGATTTGAAAAATAATTAAACCATTATAAAAAAATTTGTTTGTTCTTGAGTTTTTAATTTTGCTTATAATATCAAATTTTGGTATTTTTGGTGTTCATAAATGACTGCATTTAAAATTCTTTTATTATCAATAGTTTTGAACAAAATTTTCTTTGAAATTTTTTAGAGATTTTTTTTCAATTAATTTCGCCTTCTTGATTATGTTTTTAGCCATTTTTTATTTATTTATTTTACAACATTTATGAGCAAACTCTCTAAACGAGCCTCCAATTATGGAGCATCTTTAGATTTTAAAAGTTCACAAATTTGTATCAATCATTTATTTTTTTTTTAGAAAAGTTTTTGCCACTAAAATACAAAAAGACCTTATTTTCATTATCAAAACAAGCCTCCAAAATTTCTAAGATGTCATTAAGAAATAACTCTCACCTTCCTTAAATATTTACAACTGTTTTCTATGAAAATTAAAATTTAGAGATCGATTGTAACGAAGAAAACAAATTATATTATTTTTTATTTAAACGATAATTTTAAAGATGTACAATTTTGAGTTGAATGAAAATTTAGATTTATAAAACAAAATAAATTTCGACCAAACAACTACTAAGAAAAAAACATTTTTACATCCAGGTTCATGTAAGTTTGATCTTTTGAATAAATATAGAAATAAAGTTTAATATTTTTGGGATTTTCATGTATAAATAAATTTGAAAAAAAAAATCTCAAGACTAAGTGGCAATGCTGGAAAACATAATTTGCGAAAAATATAAATATTACTAAATTTAGACTGAATTATTTGAAAGTAGAAACAGAAGAAACGTGAATAATTGAAAATTTATTAAAAAGTATTAAAAAAACAAAAATAATCACTTGAGAAGTTAAAATACATAAATATTTTTCTTCTTATATGTGTTTTATTTATCTTGAATTCACACGTTAACACCCGTCTTTGTTAAACGTTCATTGTCATAGTTTCTATTCATATCAATATATTCTATACATTTTACAGAAAATCAAATATATTTGCGAGTTGTTTTTATTTAAGTAACATTGTTCTATAATTTTAACTTAGATTATAATTTTTTTCTGAGATATTTAAATATTTAAAGAAACACAATCAATCAAGTAATTAATTTATTACTAGAAGAATTAAATTTTATATTTATAATTATGAACTAAAATTTTATATTTATTTATTTAATTTACTGATTGTTTTTGTTAGCTTTAGGATGTTAAGATAAAAATATTTATAATATAAAAAAAACAAGCTTGGATTGAAAAAAGAGTAAAAAATGTAAAACAAGACAAATTAAAATAAAAAAATTGCAAAATAACACTAAAGGAACAAATGTAGAGGGATGGCTAAAATGTAAATTAAAAAAATGTAAATGATTGAATGTAAAAAATACTTGAAAATAAATGAATGGAAGAATAAAATTTAAATTCATGTAAAGTAAAATGTGACGTAAAAACTTAAAGTAAAGTGAAGTAAAAAGATATAAAAGAATGTAAGGTGATAACATAAATCAAAGATAAACAAAATAAATAAAGAAGTTCATGAATCATAAATATAATAATAAAATACACGGGTTTTAGAGGTTGTTTAATGTTTCATTGTGCATTTTTCTTTCTTATGTTTGACTTCTTTTTTTCAGATTTAACATCATATTATTAATTATTTAATTTATCTATGATTTGGAAGTACTTACTATATTAATGTGTTTTTATTTATGTTTAATGTGTTTTCGATTTATGTTGGGTTTAGGAAGAGAGAAATTTTAAGAAAAATAAGATTGTTTGAATTAAAGTAAATAAAAAGTAAAGAAAATTATTTATGAACGATCTGATAGATATAATCAATTTTAAAAAAATTATAAAATAATATATATAAATATAATAACTATTTATATTATTATAATTTAATTTTAATTAAATAAAAGATAATAATTTTATAATTAGATAATAATTTTAAATTTATTATTACTATTATTTAATTTTATTTATTATTTATAATTATTTTATTATAGCTATTATTTTATAAATTTGTTACTAATGTTTTTAATTATTATCATTTTATATATTTATTATTATTATATTATATTATATTTTATAATTAATTATATTTATTTTATTCTAATATAAATTTAAATTTAAATATTAATGAATTAATAATATGAAAATATAACATATATTTAATATAGTGACTTTTTTTCAAACTTTCGCGTACTTTCACATCATATAAAACAAAACACTCTCAATTTACAACCTATTTTAATAATATAATAATATATTTATAATTTATATTAAAATATAAAAAATATGATTAAAATATAAATATTTTTTAGTTGTGTAGTGAGTGTATATTTTCTTTAACGGTATCAATGTATCGACACCAATGCATAATGTAATTTTGAAAAAAAAATAAAAATTATTTTGTGTGTTGAATGTGTCCAATAGTATCAAATGTTATCATTATAAGACACTTTAATATAAATTAGTAAAGATAATTAATTTATATAACTTTTTTAATCTTTCACATTCTTATTAATTATTAAATAGAAATATAGATAATTATATATTTAACAAGACATATTAAGAAAATAAATAAAAAATATAAGGACCTTAAAAAAAAATTTCACAATAAAAGTGGTATAATTAAAATGGTATAATTAAAATGATATATAAATATTTTATTATTGTAACATTCTTTTGTATCACATATAAATATTATATTATGTATACAATATCTGATTAAGTGTTTATATATATATATATATATATATATATATATATATCAGTTATACAGGATTTTAAATATATTCATTTTCATAGAGAATTTGAATTATTTACTCTTAAAAATACAAAATATTAAAACAAGATAAAATACTCTATGATCTTACAATGGAGCTATATAACCTCTGCATGCAATATCCAAAATATTAAAACAAGATAAAATACTCTATGATCTTACAATGGAGCTATATAACCTGCATGCAATATCATATGCTCACATGTAACACACGGTCATCATAAATTTTAAAGCAAACACAAAACAAATAGTAGAGTAAGCTAGCAATTTTAAAACTTTCAATAAAACTTTAAATTTAAGAGAATTCATTAACAAACATATCAATCATTATATATCCTCCATTTTTTGCAATCATTATTCACAAACAACCAAGTGTCTATAATTATCTTAGATTCCAGACCACTCATGCTAGAAATCCATTAACACCAACACATAGAAACTCGACTCTACTTTCAAAAGACTCGTGTATTAAAATTAGCACTCAGAGACTTGCACTTGTCATATTATCTTGTTCTCATTACAACATAGTCTCCTATTCAGGAAATACATCCTCATATGACACGGGTAAATTCATATAATCTGCTCCGATCAATTGTTTCAAACCTTAGACTCAGTCATTTGAACCTCCTTCAACTTTCACCACTTTATACTCTTCATCTACATGATTCCAAGATATCAGTAGAATTAAGATCGTCCCTTTTAGAACAAATCAATACAACTTCCTAACAATCTTAACATGATATTTTCTTTCCTGAAAATACTATGTCTTGATCACACTTTCACATAATTTCATACTTCATATCACACATAAATACACCATTTAATCACACCAAAGCTTATAACTAAATTTTCAAATAAAATTTAATAAAATAATAAACAATAATAAAACAATGTTTCCGAAGCAAATTTCAAAGTAAGTTTTTCTAAAAAAATATTATTTTTAGCTTGACTGAAAATTGGTCTTGCTTGAGCGAAAATCTCATCATTTGAGCAAAAATGCATTTTTGCTTGATTGAGGATCTCTCTCGCTTGAGTGAAAATGGATCCGAGAGCACCCCATTTTTCACCCCATTTTCACTTGAACAACCCAAAAATTCATTGTCTTAATCTACCTTCAGTGAAGATCTCTTGCTTGAGCGAAACATGTAGGATAAAACTCAAAAACTTTATTCATTCAAGATTTCACCTAAATTTTTATATCCCTGCCTGTATTTTATAACATCATATCCAATAACATCACTTTGCTCAGAGTTGTACATGCACTCTCATTGAACTTCTTCGTCAACCTATATATATTCATGATTTATAAATCAAAGTCATTCAAAATCAAATAACCAATACTCAATAATCATTACACTTCAATTGATTCATATAGTAATTCAAACATATTCATTGACTTATTAGTATCAAAATCAACATAAAATCTACAACATCTACATGTCCACAATTCCACATTTCAATCTCCATCAACACTCTAATTTACTAAAAAAAGAAACAATCCTACAAAAAAATTTGAAACTAGTGACCACGTCACCCCACATTTAGATCTTATAACCTAGGGTTTTATTGAAAAAAAAAATAAAACTAGCTTCCCTTACCTAACTTTGAGTAGATGTGCTCACAAAGAGATTTAATCCTACAAAGCTCAATGATAGCTTAACCTCTTCCATAAAATCCTGATGAATGATCCAACTATATACTTAGGACTTTGAACTACAAGAACTAATCCTAATGCTAAAAATAGTACATGCAACAAATAGACCAAAAACAAACCTAAAAAGTTTAAAACTAACTCAAAGGAAAAAGGAGCAAAAAAACTTACTCTAACTAAAATTTTGATCGGGCAGTCTAATAATAGATGAGTTCAAAAAGTTAGAGAGAGGGAAGATGAAGGAAAATGAGAAATTTTAGAGAGATTGTGGTTCTATTAAAATGAAACATGAATAACTGATTTTTCTATATATAAATAGAAAAATTAGTTATTCAGGTTTCATTTTAAAATAATCACTTTCTAGAAAATCTTTTTCTTTCTTCCTATATTCTCTCTAAAAATTTGATTCCATCATTAATCATATTAAGGATCGTAAGCCACTTTTGGCCTATGAGAAGAGTAAAATTGGACAATCAGAATTTTGTTTAGAGTAAGTTCATTTCTGGTCCTTTTTCCTTTGAGCCAAATTTATGTTTTTTTTACTAGGTAGATGTGTTTGTGGCTCTAGGATTAGTCTTTATTAGTTTAGGGTCATAGTGATGTGCTCAGGACTTTGTGGTGCAGGTTAGGTTATCCATACTTTCTTTAGGAGTTTGAACTCTTTGTGAGTACTCATACTTATAATCCATTTTATAATAGAACTCTAGGTTAGAAGATCTGGATGTGAAGGTTACATGGTCACAAGTTCCAAATTTCTCTTGTACGGTTGTTTTGTTAAGTGAAATAAATGTTATTTGATGAAAATGATTTGAAGTTTTAAACAATTTAAGAAGTGGTTGATTCTTTGAGATTAATTGTGAGATGCGTTTTGAAGTTTGAAAGTCTCAAAATTCTCTGATGAATTGTGAGTTCAATGAGAATACAATTTATATTTGAGCAATATAAAATCATAAAGATCCTTTTATTGTATAAAGGTTGCAAAATTTTATATTGATGATGGGTAAAGACTTTGAAATAGTTTTAAGGTTCAATTGGATTAACTGAATGAGACATAGATTTATGATATTTTGCCCAAGTAAAAATAGAACAAAAAATCGCTTAGACTCAATTATATTTTCACTCAAGTGAAGGAATTTTCGCTCAAGTGAAAATAGTACTCAAGCTAAGCCTAGAGTCGGCTCTAATTTCGCTCAAGCAAAAATAGTATTGCAACTAAGCCTAATATCCGCCCAATTTTCGCTTACACGAAAGTTGTATTGCAATTGAACCTGGTCTCGACCTTGTTTTCTCTCAAGCCCAAACCATTTTCACTCAAACTAAAAAAAAGACTGTTTGATGGTTGTTTATTGCTTTAATTAAATTATATGTAAACTTTAATTATATATGTATTTAAAGCATTGGTTTATGTGTTTATGTGATTTTTTTTGGATATTTTCTAATTGTGTTAAAACTCCAAATTTCTATGTGATTAAATTATTTCTATGTGATTAAATGGTATATTGATGTGTGATATAAAATATGAATCATGTGAAAATGTGATCGAGACATAGTATTTTCAAGAAAGGACATATCATATTGATATTGTTAGGATGTGCATTGATTAGAGATTTGTCTACAAGGAGGTATCCTAGTTCTACAAGTATATAGAAATCATATAGATAAAGATTATTAGGTGTTAAGAGTTGAAGGAAGTTCATACGATTCAGTCTGTGATTTTGAAAAAATACTCAGTCTGACATATCATATGAATTAACCCTGTCATATGAGGTGATTTGATTCATATGTACATGTAATTGTGTTTAGAGATATCACAACGGGTAGTAAGACATGTGCAAGTCTCTCAAAATCAAAGCACGAGTCTTCTGGATGTAGAGTCAAGTGTATGTGTATGTATGTTAGTGGATTTCTAGTATGAGTGACATTGACTATGACTTATTTGTAGACACTTGATTGCTTAACATAGTGTAATGGATGAAATGTGATGATTCATATGTTTGTAATTGTATTTCTTGAAATCTAAAATTATATAAAAAAAAATTAAAAATTTTAGCGTACCCTACTTTTTGTTTATATATGTTTTAAATTTTGTGATAAAAGTGTTACACGAAATAAAGGATGTTGCCAGTAATAGAACTCCATAATAAACATATGGAGTTTACCTTTTTCTTTTGATATTTTATTTTGTTATATATATATATTGTTCTTGTCGGTTGACTATCTCACCGGTTGACTCTGGTGACAAGCTTTAACTTCGTCTGTCTCTGTTGGAATCTGCTCTTCCTTTTGTTGCACTGGAGCGTGGCTCCGTTGAAACAGAGAGGGCTCTACCTGTTGATTGCACTCTAATGATCAAGTCAGTAAGGGCTTACTAGAATTTAAGAAGCATTCAGTTTCAGCCTCAGAAACAACGTCCCTTAACCCGGGGTCTCAAACCCCTTTTATAGCTTACCTCTTGTAACAACTTCCTCTCATGAGAATCTAATCTCAACTGGAAGCATACTTAGGAGAAACACATTCTGTTTAAGGGCACCTTCTCTCAAGGTTCTACAACAGAACAAAATCTTATCTCCAAGGAGTGCATAAAATAATAACAGAACAACCACCTACCAACAGGACACCAACTCATGCGTCAACATCAGGGGAACATTCTGCTTATATGGGCACCCTACTCGTGGTGCAACATTATCTTTCACTATACATGCAACTTAACCACTACGTTCCCTAAAACACACATACTTAGGTTAAAAGAAAATATTTACTTGACCTAGACACCACATGTACTAAACATACACCTAGGTTCACAAATACCCTTTACTAGTACCATTATGCTTACGTATAAAAGGTTATTTCAATTATGCCAAGACGGATTTACTAACCAAACTGGGCCCAACCACATGGCCCATTTTATTGGCCCAACAACCGAGCTAAATTGCCTACGCCATGCACTGAGATCCGACCTCCGATCACTGAGCCTTGAGCGCTCTGTTCAGTATACAAGCCCCAGGCTTGAGCTGAGCTTAGCTATGCGAAGAGACTTTTCGAGTGCTCTGGCGGCTTACATGTCAGTCTCACAATGTGCAGGTGTGACACAACACACTAAGCGTTTCTGAGGTGACATTTTACCATACTCAATCGTGAGCGCACACGTGGCACTCCTATCAACGTTGGAAATAGGTTGTCGCTTACCATTCCCATAATCCTTAAGTTAACGTTTAGAATCCCGCTACTATTCACTGTTCATTTCTTCAAGCTCTGCGAACCCTTCGTGCCTTCCTCATACTCTCTACACCTTCTTCGCAAACCTGGGAAACCTCCTTGTCCTCAATCGCTTCTTAAAACAAGGTACTTCTTCTCGCTCAAAGCATTATTCTGTATTTGCATTCTCATTAGTTGAGAGTATTTATTACGAACACATCACCTGAGTTGGGATTCTCTGAATTTACCCTTTACTGCATATACTGATTGTTATATCTGCTAACTACATTGCTCTACTTGAAAATTGTACCGTTGCATGTGGTTGGCCTTGCCTGAATGTGTGTCTGTACTTTGCTTGTGTTTGTAGTTTTAGATATTCAAGCAATGGATTACAAAGCTCTATACCCCTGGGCACCCCAAAACCTTTTAGAAGAGGTCTCTATCTACACCTCGCGTGAAATGATAGTGGCCCTTAGAAAAAGTAAGTGCTCATTTGGGAAAGAAAGTAATATAGCCCTTAGGTTAATCCCCTGTAGAGAAGATGAACCTGTCTACTGTGATGAGGCATCAGATCATGAGGTTCCCTTTTGTTACTTCTATGCCATCGAGTTCAAAAGAATCCTTCTTCGCCTTCCCCTGTTTAACTTTGAGAAAAAGCTATTGACCGAGATTAATGTGGCCTCTGCTCAATTACACCCAAATAACTAACCATTTGTTCGAAGTTTTTTCATTCTTTGCACACAGTTTGGCCTTTTGCCATCTGTTGAAGTCTTTTTATATTTCTTTGAGGCCAAACACCTAGGCCGCCAACTTTGGGTGTCTTTCAATGGAGTGGTTGAGAGAGCATTGTTGTTGCTCTTCCAACAATCTTACAAGGGCTTCAAAGGAAAATTCTTGAAGATACGATGTAATAAGAGGGATCCAACCCTTCTGGATGGATTTCCTCTATACTAGACCCAGAAGCCATGCTTCCAAGGTGCTCGGCGCCTGGAAGATATGCCCCAGCGTGACCAGGAGGTTTGTCTCTTTCTCTCAAGCTTAAAAGTAATATTTGACACCGCCACTCTCATACGCAAAGAGTTCGCTCTAGAGGCTCTAAAAGCTTACATCAATACTTTTCATTCTCTACTCTTGATGATGTTGACCTTATTATTTTTTCTAACTTCCTCTTATCCCCCTTTGTAGATAGCATGCTGGCTCGGATTGACAGGAAGGATCTAGCGGAGAGGGCCAAAAGGATGAGGGTGGCTGCTCAGGCACCCCAGGATCTTAAACTCAAAGCTCCTGTCATAACAGTCTCAACCCTTACCGAGAACGACAAGGAGACAACCTCTGGGCTGGTCTTCAAAAGGAGAAGAAAAACAATACTTGCCCCTACAAAGCATTCACAATCAGATGGGCGCGCTCCTTTCAACCATGCTTCCCCACCAAGCCCAAACCCATCATGCCACCTGATACTAGTGTGAGAGGATGAGGGCACAAACTTCCAGGAAGAGGGATTGTGGGACCAAAACCTGGACGTCCTCTCCTTTCTCGAGAAGGCCCTCCTGCCCAACAAGGCCAAGGAGAAGCTTATGGGCCTCAAGGAGGATCGCCTAGTTCAGGAGACCATGAGGCAACTGGCCAAGGCCCTCCTGACTGAGAAGTCCAAGGAGGCCTTAGGCTCAACTGAGGAGAAAATGAAACTCTTGGCTGAGGTGGAGAGGCTCAAGGAAGAACTGACGCAGAAAGATGATGAACTAGCTAAGGAGAAAGAAGGATGTTGCCAACTCATACCTTGTGGGATTTGAAGACGTTGTCGCACAAGGCTTAGGGATTTATCCTAAGATGGACTTTTCTCAACTTTTCCCTGGCAAGACTGTGGTAGACGGGCAGCTCATGGAAGAGTAACACCCTTTGTATAACTTACCACATTTGGAGCACTTTGAAGAGTTTAACTTATCAACCATTCTTATTTATGTATGCTAGCTATAACTTTTCTTTTGTTGGTTTAGCCTTTAATTTTTGGTAAATTTTGACTAGTGTCATTAATTCATGCTTAGTGAAACACAATTAGCATAAACTTAACACACCAATTTACACTTATGCTAATCCACTTAAGCTAAAGGGATAACAAACTTAAAACCTCCATCAAGCATGAAAAATCACAATGCTTTGGAAAACTAACCTTGGGATGATCCATACCCTCGTGTTGTAAAGAACCTCTTGATTCGCATGAGTGCTCTTCAGCTACTTGAGTAAGGAACACATACTTTGATCTTGTTAAACAGGGCCTTTGGTACTCAGAGATTCGCACTTGATCTCTTCTCCCCGTGTTAAGAATGATTTGTTTACAATCTTGACGCGTCTGACTCGAGCATTGGCTTACGCACCAAGTCGATTCCTAAACAATCATCTTTTCTTAAAGCATCTAACTTGAGTGTTGGCTTACTCACCAAGTTAACAATTACCTTTGTTTAGAGCGTCTAACCCGAGTGTTGGCTCACACACCAAGTCAACTCTTAAACAATTACCTTGGCTTAGAAAATCTAACTTGAGAGTTGGCTTACACACCAAATTAACAGTTACCTTTGTTTAAAGCATCTAACTCGGGTGTTGGCTTACACACCAAGTCAACTCTTAAACTAACACCTTCATTTAGAGCATCTAACAGGTGTTGGCTTACACACCAAGTCATCTCTTAAACTATCACCTTCGTGGTGTATTACTACCCCATAGAGTTAATCTCAGCCTTTATCTGCAGAGCGCCCGAGCTCGGGTGGTTTCACCAACACCGAGGTAGGTCGTATTACCTGCCCAGAGATGAACAATTTTTCCACAAAGCGCTTACTTAGGTATTCTAACCGAGTGAAGTCGTCTTATCTGCTTTTGTCCAAACAATCTTAGTTACAACTAATCATGATTCAGGGTCCCTAAACTCCGAGTCTTACTAAGAACGAGTCGTTCCATTTGAATCACAATGAACTTCAAAACACCTAGACTTGGAATCTTACCAAGGAAAGGTCGCCTCGCTAGATACTACATAATCATTTTCACACATGGTGCTTACTCGGATAATCTCACCGAAAAGTCCTTATCGTGTGCTAACAAAAAAACAATTATAATGCATCGTCTTTCAAGAACAAATTTCCATTGGGTGACCTCGTTAAAAAACCCTCGTAAGGGAAAATAGTGTCCCCTTAATTACCACATTGTTCATAAAGAAAACATTATCAAAATATCTTAACTGAAATAAAATTTAAGGTTTGCCCCATTCCATGTTGGAGGTATAGCTCCTCGTTCGAAGGTTTCATGCATGTAGGCTCCGTTCCCGAGCACCTCCACCATGCGGAATGGGCCAGTTCACTTTGGAGACAACTTATTCCCCAGCTGATAAGGGTGAGCCTTTCGCATACCAAATCGGCAACTCAGAACTGTCGAGGCTTCAACTTGGTCCTTTGCTTCAACTCCACCCTTCTCTTTAAAGCTTCAGAATTGATGCGAGCTTACTCACGCATTTCGTCTAATAGATCCAAGTTCACCTTCCTTCCTTCGTTAGACTCCTTTATCACGAAGTTCTGGAACCGAGGTAAGCTATCTTGGATCTCTACTAGTATCATGGCATCTGACCCATATACCAAATCGAAGGGCGTCTCCTTGGTTGTTGTCTGATGTGAGTTGATTTTAGATTGCTTCATTTTAGATGTGACACTTTACTTAGATTGAGATTTTTTTAGCAATTATAAGGTGATAACCCAAAGATGATCCCCATTGGACACGAACTTAACCAAGTGGTTAAGTAAGTGTGAAGGTTTATTTCTAGAGGACAAAGGAAAAATACAAGAATATGGTGATTGACGATGAAGGGCGAAATGTAAAAGAGCATGGAAGGAAAAACAAGAACATAATGAAAACCAAATTGACAAAGGATGAAAACAAGAACATAAGAACACACAGATTAATGGAATAATGGAAAGAATGGAAGAGGTGAAGGAAAGGAAAAGCTTATGTGATGGAAGAGAGGTGGATCACACCACT
>Ga0123342_1004820_pt1 | contig 20237 bp, 8 predicted proteins | sample Turbeawhitnodule_FD_89960 | JGI IMG/M metagenome (GOLD analysis project Ga0123342, IMG submission 89960) | Root nodule microbial communities of legume samples collected from Mexico - Turtle bean Mexico white nodule | ecosystem: Host-associated > Plants > Roots > Nodule | place: Mexico: Nepantla... | reverse complement strand
TTTTTTCTCTCTCGTGATCTCTACATCCTCCCATCTAATATATATCTTTATATATATACATGCGATATATATACATAATATATATATATATATATATATATATATATATATATATATATATATATATATATGCATGCTATGGATGATGACCCAACCTCAGCTCCAAATCCAGGCCATTCTCTTCAGTGTCTTCAAACTTGTTCATTTCATGAAAACACAAAGGATTAGTGTAGAAGCTAAAATTTCTGGTCCTCCAATCCTGCACAAACACGTGTCCCAGTTGATTTTTTTCTGCACACAAAACCTCACCATGGGAAGGTCTAACACTCAGTGCAGTGGCTGAAAAACAAACATCACGGAAGCTATTAGCATCAGGAGAAGGGGAGTGGGTTGGAATTTGTGAATGGAAGACGAGATCTGCATAGTTGGTGATTCCATCAGGTTTGTTAGAAGTTGAAGGAGGAGGAGGGAAAGTGGGTTTGGTCTTGTTGGCCCTTTCTTTTCTGTGTATGTTCATGTGTCCACCTAAGGCTTGTGCTGTGGTGAAGCCTCTCTTGCAGAAGATGCACTCGTAGGATCTCCCAGTTCCCACCAGATCATGGTCTTGTGGGTAGTTTAAGTCCATGGTGAAGGGGGAGATATGGACTTAACTAATTTGTTATAGGAGTTAATAATTGTATATTATGAGACATGGAGAGAGTCCTAGAGAGGGTATTATTATAGAAAGGAGAGGTGGAGGTGGTTTGAGGAAGAAACAAAATGAGGACATCGACATTACCTACCTATAACTAATAGTCATGCGAGTGTGGTGTGTGATATCTGTGGAAAAGTCTTAGATATTTGCTAAGAGAAGTATTCTACAACTACAAGCCGGCCTTTGGATCTCTCTCTCTCTTTATATTTCTATATCACATATGAATAAGTATTTTTACACGTTTCATCTTTGAGTATATTTCTTTATTAATTTGACAATCTGTTTGTGTTTTTTTTTTATTTCTTACTACCTAGGTTCAATATCTTAAAAGTTTTATCTCTTAAAATTAAAATCACATAATATTCTACTACTTATTTTTTTTATCGATAAATAATAAATAAATAAATATGGAAATCTTGGGATGCTCCAACCCTATTACAAAGAGAACGTCTAATATACAAGACTTCTAACTAAACTTACCCAAGCGAACTACATACTTTTGTGTTCCAAAATCAATATCATAAGAAAAGTTCTTCCAAAACTCTGTTCCACTAATAACTACATAAAGGACCAACTGCTAAGAAGTTTTATTTCAAATATACTTACTTACACCACAACCTTATGCAATGCATATATATTTAATAGTACAAAAAACACAAAATACAAAGAATATGTATATAATATTCAATCATATTAAGATCACTACAATGTTTAAACTCCTAAAAAACCTCCTTTAAGGCCCCACTTCTATTTAGCTCATCCATAAGAATAAAGTCCAAGCCCAATTCTGTGTACGAGATTGAATTGTACAATTTTGCAAAGATGATTGCAGCATCAACATCTTACACTCTAATCTGGACCACCATATCACGCCTTTCTATCCATGTACTGCATCTTGCATTACTAACAAAAAACTACCTTCCCCGACCAGCTAAATGGCTATAGCTTAAAAGAAAATACTTTACACTTAGCCAGAAAATAGAACAATCATACATCCATAAAATTGTTGGGTAAATCAGAACTATTTCTCCTTCTTTGGTGTAGATACAAAATGGGCACTTGTAGAAGCAATAAGCAAATAATAGAAAATAGAGTAAAATAGAAAATGACACCGATAATTTTTAACATGGGAAAACTTTCTCCACTTGAGAAGTAAAACCCACGGGACCTAATCCAAAAAATGTCTCCACTATGAAAGTAGGATTACAATATTTGTTTTTCTCACTCTGTGAGGATAACATTCAATCCGATCCAACAAGAATTGAATACAATGTCTCTCTAGCATCTCACTAGGATTTCTAATCTCACACTATGGTGAATATCTATTCTTTCATTTCTCTTTATGTTGCTCATCTCCCTTACTTGCATTTCTTTTCCTCCCAAGTTCCCTTTATATAGAGAAGGAGAGGAAGACTTCTTCATAAAGAGATAATGAATAATCAATGTTTGTCACATTTTCAAGATACCTGGAAAATATTATCTCCAACTTTATAGGTTGAGCTTCAAAGTCTTCAAGAAATATATAATTTCAAGACTTTGGAATGACCATCATTAAATATATTCAATGGATCAATTATCAAGATTCATTGGTCATGGTCTCCCACCAAATTAAGGAAGGATTCCCAACAAAAATCAATGATTCTTTCAAGAGATCTTAAACATAAAATTTGATACATGGACCAATCAAAGAAAGAGAAAGAAAAAGTTGTTAATTTTCATTTCAACCACTACCAAGATTTTAATTGGGCCATTTGCAAAATTTCCTCAGCATCAATAATTCTTTGTTTGAAAACAACATATTTTCTATGTTTTCAAATTTGTCATACTATTACAAATCACACTACCTATCAATATTGATTTTTATTTTTACTCAACAAAGACAATGAATTATTTATAACATGAATTTTTCTTTATCAATGAAGGTCTCATCTTTTATCAACAAATAAATTTATAACAAAATCAGATTATTTGGGGTACTCCAACTTTTTATAATTGTATACAAAATTTTTGACTAAAAAGAGCCTCCAAATGTGTTCCAAAAGTTGAGGCTAAACCATGTATTTCCAACAATTAGCTTGCACATTGAATAATTCAACAATAGTGACTCTAAACAGAGTGGTTGGTGAAACTAAATCCTGCACAACAAGTATGTACTCGATATCTTACATAGACAAAAATTAAGCAATATATGTGTAAATGTTTACATCCACAACCTAACACTACTAGAAAATCATTAAGTAAAAATTAATTTTAAAGATAAAAAATAATTATTACTATATTGACTAAAATAGATACTATTTTATAGAATAACAAATTATTGGTATCTAAAGTAGTTTATATTATTAATAAAATTTTATAAAATAGTTTCTAAATTTGTATCTAATTGGGTATGGTGAACATGTACATGGCTAGTAAGGCGAGATCTTGTGGTTTGGACTGGAGTGTAAGGCAATAGGGATTACTATACACAATGTTCTCAGAAAAAGGGTATCAAATAATGGGTGATACTGTTGTGGAATTTTCTGGTGCAAATTTTAGTGTTGCAGTTCTCTATGCAAAAGGGATTAACTCAGTGGGTGTTTATGCTGTGGTCATCTCAAAATAGTGTGCAAAATTGTGCTTGGAAATTCTTCTTATGGATGGGTTAAGTGAAAGTAGTGTTTCAGATGAGGTATTTTGAGGGGACTAAACAAATTATATTTTTTGTAGCATATGTTTTTTGTTCTCTAAAATACATATACGTTGTACAAGGTTGTGAAGCAGCTAAGTATGTCAAAAATAGGTCTTGTTAGCAGTTGGTTTTTTATGTAGTTACATTAGCTGAGTAGAGTTTTCGAGGAACACTTTCATATGATGTTGGATGTTTTACATGGGGCATAAGAGTATGTAGTTATCTTGGGCCTTGTAGGTTAGGTTGGAGGTCCTCTTTGTTGCACAGTCTCTTTGTAATAGGATTGGAGCACCTCTTAAGTGTTCCATATTTATTTATTTACTTTTTGTAAATAAAAAAATAATTTTTTTTTTAGTTTATGAAATAATATCTAATTTAGTCAATATAGTAACTAATTAATTTTTGTCTCTAAAATTAATTTCTTTTTAATGATTGTCTTGTAGTGTAACATTATAGCTTTAGTAATTACAACATGTTCTAATATGTCTCCACCGATACCATACTATTCCAACATAAGGTTATAGTTTGTATTGATAAGTGAATGGACAATTTTCCATCATCACACCACCATTAAGAGTCTCTATTTATTTATCTTGCCATCAACATCATTATTGCTTCACTAATTTTTCACACCTATCCTTGTTGCTATAGCCTTTTTGCATCACCATGCAAGCCACCTATTAAAGACTAAAGCACAAAACCCACATGTATTACCATTAATGTCTACAAGAAAATCATTAAATAAAAACTAATTTAGAGACAACAAATACTTAATCATTATATTGACTAAGATAGTTCTTATTTTATAAATTAAAATGTTATTGGTATCTAAAGTAGTTTTTCTATTAGTAATAAAAAATTATAAAATAAATTCTAAATTGCTATCTAACATTAGCTACCAAAGTTTTAGTTGTTATAGGATATGTATTTAAGCTTTCAGAGTGTAGACTATCTTTCTCCATAGATTTCACCAATGAGCTTTTAGAAGATTAACACTGAACCATCTTCTATAATACATCAGATAAACTTTTGTTGTCTCCACTTTCAATGTTATGTGATATAATCATTCATTTATCTTCATATCCTCTGTCAGCCATACCTTATTGCCAATTGGTAACTTCACTCTAATTATCATGAGCTCTAGTCTTTCCTATAATAACATAACTTCATCGATAGGGATCATTATGCCCATTGGTGCTACAAATTTACACACAAAATCTTAGCCACTATCTCATCAAGCCTCGACTTTGTGTTGCCCACATGATTGTTCTCAACTCACCTCCTATAGATGTTTCCGAGCTTTCAGAATGTAGACTATCTTTCTCCATAGATTCCACCATTGAATTGGTGTCATATAGAAGATTAGCAATGAACCAACTTCTATAATACATTTACTCAACTTCTGTTGCCTCCTCCTTGATGACTCTCTACGGCATGTGCACCGATTTGTCAGAAATAATAATGTGTCCCTAAGGACAGATATCGAGCCCACAAGGGACAATTGAATATTGAAGTAAGAGATTCACTAAATCTAAAATAGAATAATAAAAGTTTGTTTATGATAACAATAATTAATAAGAAAACAAATCAAAGAGTTTGTTGCTTCAAATGGAAAAATAGGGATTGAGTTTCATCATTCTCACTCTTTCGTATTTTGATTAGCATGACAATATTATGCCCTTTGATTGATATTGATGCCTGTATAAAAATCAATTATATCGATTCCTCGCGTATAAAATTATTAAGATGCTTCCTAAATATCGATTCCTCGAATACTTATAAAAACAACTTATCTTTTAACATTTCAAGTCTATTCTTAACACTCAAATATGTTAAGTATTATTGTTTAGGTCAGAACACTTAAAATACTTTCCAGTCAAATTTAAGATTCTAGATCAAGAATTAGAAGCAAAACAATAATACCAATAATCAATTCAGAACATAATATTATGTTAAAATATCACCTTAATACATAAGAGTTTGAACAAATTACTCTCAATCCCAAATGGTAGAATTAACCACATAGCTTCTAACATCTTCTATTTTCCCAATTGGATTACAAGTCACTCAATGGTTGCACATTAGGGTCGAGCCTCAAGTCCCCTATTTAACCTAATTTTCTAGAGTTAGGTGACTTCTTGCGTCGCGCTGATGGGCTTGTTGATTAAAACATAAGAAAGCCAATGTTTTTGGCGCTCTCTCGCTCAAGCGATATATAGCTCGCTTGAGCGAGAAGGATGCTCTAATGATGATTTGGGCTTTCTGTGCTTTTGTGCATTCTAGGCCTTCCAGCTTTCGCCTTTTAAGTTATTATTCCTCTTTAGCCCAATCATCTCTATTGTTCCCTAAAAACCTAAAATTAATACCAAATTTGGAAATAAAATGTTCTTATTCAAATAAAGATTATAAAATATGTAAAAAGGTATAAATTCATAAATTAGAGATTATTTTATATGTATTTTAACAATTAATACTCATAAGTTCCTATATTTTAATATGAAATATTACTGAAATTAGGCTTTTATCACTCTCCCCAACTTAGAATCTTGTTTGTCCTGAAGCAAAGTAAATGAATATATTTAAATTTAAATATCAAACAACTTAATTCACTAGACAACAAATCAACTTAAAAACTTATGATGCTTTCAAATTCAAATATAGAAAACTATTCACACAATCAACTTCCAGGATCAAATCAAAACAAATAAATGACAATTTATCAAGGAATTTCTTCTCATATGCTCACAAGTAAGTGTTTTTCTCTATTTTCATTGAATTGTAACAAATCACAGTTGCTTTTCATTTCATCTTCAAATCACAAACATATTAGAAACATGAATCTTAAGGTCTTTTCCAAGGTTGTAACGAGACTAGGCTTCCAAAAAATTTTGGTTTTTTTTTTCCAGATAACAAAATGCACATATTAAAGAAGAACATACCTACAATCCAATTATAGCTCTAATCACCATTTTCTTTTGACTTCACATTTTTCCTCATTTTTCTTTCTACCTTTTCATGATTTTCACTATGAATTTTATTTTCTTTCTTTTCTTTTTTTTCATCAATAGGAATAAATTCTTCCTATTTTCAACTTTTTAAACTTTCAAGATTTAGATCCAACCATTCTCTCTTCTATATTTATTGCATCTATGTTCTCCTTCCTTATACATGCTAAAGGGTAGGAAAATATATTATCAAAGGTTAGGGTGCAATAATAACAAAAATTCTTGGCTCATAGGGGATATAAAAAAATGAAATTTTAATAAGATAAAAGTTGGATATTTGGCCATGGGTTCCTAATTAACACAAATGCCTCAATCATCTTCACGCTCTTTTATGATGAAACAAAAAACTAAAAATTAAGCAAACAGAACTGTCAATTCATCAGTAAAACTCTAAAAACTGTTTAAGGTTCACACACTCACTTGGTTTAATTGATCTCATTTCTTTTTGTTTTGACATTCTCTGTTCTAATCAATCATCCTGTTAAATTTTCTTGTATAACAATTTCAACTACATTTGAATAACGATTCAATCATATTTTCTTTTCTAACATCTGCCTAATTCATCTCACTATTTAATATTTAAACACAAATTTTTTCCACATTTCAAACTTAATTTTCTAGTTTTTTTATTTGAGAAAAATAAACCAAAAAACAAACAAATTGAAATTGAAATTTATACAATAAAAATAATTCAAGACATAAAACTAACAAAATAGAAAAAACAAGAAATTTATTCAAAATATATAACAGATGTTGCCTCTGTTCATGGTTTTCTTTTTATCAGCAAAAGCCTCTGTTCATGGTTTTCTTTTTATCAGCAAAAGCTTCTGTTCATCGTGTGACACTTAACTTACTTTCATCTCTATGGACCTGTGATGACACACATTCCAGATAATATTATGTAGAAATTAATGTACAAAAAACATGTTGAGAAGCAGAAAATGATTATATATAAATGTTTCATTGCATGTATAGTATAGTATAGTATATTTATAGTATTTGGAAGGAAAGATGGTGGAAACTTCGTAGTGGAGGAAGGTGTAGAAGAACATTATGCTATTTGTATCTTATACTTGTCCTTGAGTTTAAACTCGGCACCAAAAATTGGAAGTGACAGTTCATCATATCAATATCCCATCACTGTCAACATACACTGCCCTACCATCTTTTTGCCTACACTTCAAATTCATTCCTTGGAATGATCATTACAAACAAGATCATTAGGCAGATTTGTTTACTGATTTCAATTACTCAATACTAATGTGTCAATCACACGTAGATAATTAAGAGTACATGTTTTGTGTAGCCTTTTGCTGTCTACAAGTGATTTTTTTATCTTCCTATCGAGATATATCATTAGGATATATTTGATTGAGTTAGGAAACAAATATAAAGAAAAGAAAGTACAAGAAAAGTTATATAATAATAATAATAATAATAATAATAACAATAATAATTAAGATTTATTTTTATTCTTATCCTACATAACCTCTGCCTTCCGTATCTTTTCCATCTAAAATTGGAAGCAATACATTTTTTTTTTCTTGACTTACACAAATATTCATTTGTGCTACATGAACTTCCAAACATAAGAGGATCGTCAAATGTGATGTTTTTCGTCCCTTCTCTATATTCTTTTTAATTTTCTACAAAAGCAAATAAAGTGTTAAGATAAAAAAAAACGACCATACATATACTTTATTTTATCTAAGAAAAAAAATATTTTTTATTTTTTATTTAAAAAGGTTCTTTTTATGTTTTTTTATACTAAATAAAGAGTTAAGCATGAGATGATTAAACTCTAGGATTCGAAATACAAATTTTTTGGATTCATCCTCTTATATAAGTAAATTTAAAATATTTTATAAGAATATTTTTATAGTAGGATTATTACAGAAAAATTATTAAATAAAAAATAATTTTTAAAAAAATAATAATTAGTTATTATATTAATTAAATTAGATATTAATTAAAAGATTAAAAAAATTATTGGTAGTTTTTATTATTAAAAATTATTTTAAAATTAATATTTAATTAACTATTAAAATTTTAGCTACTTATTATTTAAATTTTAAAGTTATATAAAGTTGATACAATGCAATTATCACAAAAATAAATGAATAAAAAATAATTTTCTACCTATTCTAATTAATTTTATAATACTAGTTGTCTCCCACACTTTTTGCACTCATATCAATGAATTGTTGAGCCATTAACAATGAAATGCATTCAATAGCAATTTTGAATAACAAATAATCACTGCAAACACTTAAACAATAGCAACAAATTATAAATATTACTTCAACCTCAACAATTTTTGCAATTTATTTTGGAGCATTTAATTAAATAGTTTTAGTTCACTAACACTTCCAACACAAATTACAATCAACCAACACAAATTAGGGTACTTTACCAATTCGTTCTTTAACGCCATTGTCGTTGTCGCTGCTTCTTCCGCCATCGCCAAATGAACACCATCTCACACAACCACGATTCCTGGAAAATGTTAAACAAAGGGCAAGGGCAACTAATCAATTTCTCAATTTCTTCACCAATGCAAATAAGAAAATAGAGGAATTTTTCTGTATTTCAAATTTTTGTTTAAAGGCATTTTTTTATAATTTAAAAAATGTCTAAAATTTACATAAAACCAAATAATGTTCAATATAAATTTAGGTTATCCTATACCAAGATCAACATAAATTTACGTTAACATTACCTGGTCTAAAGTAAATTTTAGACATTTTAAACCTATTTTTAATAAAACTTTATGTTGGACTTTCTGGTCCAATAGAAATTTTTACGTCGAACATTTAGTCCAATATAAATTTATATCACTCACGAACGGTTAACAAACATAAAAGAACCTACTTCTTCACTTCTTAAGTTTGTCCTTATTTTTTTTCCAATTTTTATATTTTTCTCTAAAAAATATTACTATTTTAAGCAAAAAATAATAATAATCATATTACAGTTTCTTAAATTGTCACCTAACATAATTGTAGAGTGTACAAAACTCAATTTTAGTAGCAATTGTGGAAATTGTTACCTTTGAAAATTTACTAAATTTTCAGTACCACTGAACACAATAAATCCGTTTACATAAATCAAAATCAACATATATATTTTTCAAAATGTACTAAAATATAAATAATTTATTTATCTTGTTCTTAAGGTTGAATTACAAAAATTAACATGAACAATCATAATAATATAAAATTATTATTTAACACGTTACTATTTTTAGAAGCATTTTTTATATTTAAATTCATAAATAATATTAATTTCAAGATAATGTTAACAGGTATTCTAAATATATGGGTTAAGAAATAAATAAAAAGTGACTTTTATTGGAATACAAACAAAATATGTTTTTCTATACTTTTTTCTATACTTTTAAATATATAATTTTAATTTCTTAAAGAATGTCCTTCTTATTAAAAAATCCTTAGTTTATGACTGAGTAACAAAAATATTTATTTATTACTGGAAAAGATAGGATATAAGACAATGACAAGAACAACGACAAGAAAACGAAAGACATTTTCGTTAGTGTGATGGGTTTTTCCTACCAAATTGTCCCGTCTTATTAACATTTTCTTCTTGAATGTTTATCAACACAGTTTACTTTGCTTCTCCTTGTACTTTGTAATGTATGATTAATTCATTAATTAGGAAATTAGTTAGGAATTGGGACGACAAGCTTCTCAATTTTGTTCTTTATTGGACTGCGTATATACGTGTATTTGTACTGTACTTTTGACCTCATATGTCTACATTTTTATGTCATACAAACAAACAAATTCTACAGCTCTAACAAACTTGTTTTCGTGTCTTTTCGCTACAATTACAAGTAATGAAGTTTCATTAGCAATGCTTGTTGTTAAATCGAGTAAATTTAATTAATGTAAATCACACAACTTAGAGCAATAGGAATCGGGTGCGGATGCTGTTTTTGACAAGGGACTACAAGAGTTTCACAACCCGTTAACCAATCAAGATGTTTTTTATATTAGTAAAAAGAATATAATAAATGTGGTGCATTTAAGAGTGTTGAAACTTGTTTACAAAATAAAAAGACATAAACCTCAAAAAAAATTTGACAGTCTATTATAATTAGCTAAAAAACAACTTAAAAATTAGCTAAAAAACGATTTAAAATTCAAAAAAATTAATCAAGATGATTGTTCTGTCCATATACTATACATAATTATGCAACAATTCAGATTGAAGCATAATTTTTGCAGGAACATATCTTAAAAAGAAATTATCAAACCGGGTTGAATTAAAAATAATTCCACTATACTTAGTAATCTACATATCACCCATACTTCAGTACGTGCTTATAAAATTAGAACACTATTTTGTTTTCTCCAAAATGTTACACCCTTCATTCACACTTATCAAACTCTTTATAAACTTATTAGGTTTCTATTAGTGTAAAATGTAACCTTGTTATCATGCTTTCACACACTTAGGATAGCAAATCAACTAGTCTTCGAAGGTATGGTTCAAATAAGTAATTTTGATAGGAATTTTCTGTATTTATTCAAGATGGTTATGTGTACGAATAATATCTTTTTTTTTTAAATTGGGTATGAGAGTAAGAATGAGTATATACATATTTGTTCTATTTTCGTTCTCGTCTCATACTTGTCTCAATACATATTTTTTCGTGATATACATCTTCATTTTGAATTACTAAAACACATTTAATTTATTAGATAATCTAACGAACTTTATATTAACTTTTCTTTGATTTTTAGTTTCATAACTTATTTTTAGGTAATGCATATGATTACTTTTACTCTTTTCTATAATTATTTGATTTTATCCAATTGTTACTTGATACTCTCCTTTCATATTTATACAATTGTAATTTATTTTTTAATATTTGACATGAGAGAAAAGAATATGTGTATCTTTTGGACATTAAATACTTGATTTTTTATCGACATTTTGAATACTTGATAATGTTATGTTTTCTTTATTTTTATAAAAAAATTATTTAATTAATATTAGGAATATTAAACGGGTGGGTATGAATACATTCGTTTCTCGATGGAGATGAAGATTAAACGAAAAATTCATACCCATTAAATATAGGGATGAGGATGTGGATGTTAATGAGTTTTTACCTCAAAGATGAGGATGAGATAGTCAAATCTATATTCACATCATTGTCTCCACACACTCGTTAAAAAAGTGTATCAAATAAAAACACTTCTTATTGAGAGAAGAAAAAGCTATCAATAGTCAAAATTAAAAGAAAAAAATTGATATGGTTATTTTAACTAGTCATAGCAGTAAGGGTGGCAAAACGGGTCAAGACCCACTACTAGCCCACCAAAAACAGCACGAGATGGGGTGGACTAACTCGTCAATGTTATACAAGCTTAAATTAGTAACTTGGTCCATCATAGGGTGGAATAGCAGGTTGGTGGTTGGTCTGCCACTTTTAGAAAAAAAATCAATTTTTTCTTTTATATTTTTTTGTTTTTCATTTATTTACTTAGTTGTAGTCATTGATGTCTATAGACAATAAAAATGCAAGAAAGAACAATAAAATTGAATCAAACTTTAATATTCTAATTAAAGAAGATTTAATGCCTAACAAAATAAAGTAAATATTAACAATATTTTAATGAATCAAATGATGTATAAAAAAATTAATGAAAATAAAGTTCTATATAAAACATTGACCACCACCAATTTTAATTCAAAAAAATCATAACATTCCTCTTAAAATAATTATGGTGAATAATCATGTGTACATATTAACTGGATTGGCACTAGTGTTATATGATCTTTGTTGCTTGGATGGAAAGGTTTTTGGTATGGGGGTTTGCAGGTGAAAATATAGTGCAGCAATACCTTTATGCAAGTCTTTAAAATAAAGATTGTGCAAACAACAGTATGGGTTAACCACAAGACATTACAAGTTCTAATTGCCTAGCAGGAATGGAGTTTAGAGTGGGAGAGCAAGAGACTAGCTGGTAGAACGTTTTTGTGGGCTAGGCAAAAGGGCAGAGGAGGAATTGCTACTAACAGAGTGCTCCTTGTAGAATAATGCAGGAACACTTTGTCAAATCTGTGATTTTATTTAAATCTTGTTCTGCTGGTGTATTTCTTTATGCAGATGATATATAATATGTGATGTTATGAATGTCGGAGTGTAGCTAGAAACCTTACATTTCATGTTCTTCTTTATTAGTGGCACTTAGTTAGTAAATGTTGTATTGACCTTTAATTAAGAAGAAAGGTTATTTGATTTTTTATAAGAGTTGTGATACTCCTCAAGTTCAATTTTATTTAATTTGTTTTTTTTTATAAAAGAAAAAAAAATAAAGCTTTGAAAGCGAAATTAATATGCATCATCTCCTAAAAGCATTTGTTCTTGTTCATATTTAATTTTAGAGCCTCTCATATTTAATATTGATTTCACTAGTAACATTTTTATATACACCATTCTTTAGATGAATTTATTAATTTATTATTTGTGAGAAATGATCAATTGAGAATTTGGTTCTAAAACAAACAAAAGAGATTTATACTCAATTTCATAAGTGGTCTACTTTGGCTAATTCTACAATATTTGAAACGATGGTTCTTACAATGGATGGATGAAGTATTTCTTCATGGAAACATTTTTCAAAGCTTGAGTAAAGCAGGAATTTGAAAGATCATCGCTAACAAAATGAAATAGTATAGTTAAGCAATTATGTTTTGGCTATGGTTATTTATAGGTATATTGATTAGTATGAGACCTCACATGTACCCATTCCTGTGATGTTATAACCACTTTTTATGGTCACCGTATTATCCTTACAAATCCATTTGACAGTAGTGGAGAATTATTCTACCTCGCGGCATGCAAAAATTTACCTGATCAACCAAAATGAATCTCTAACTCAAATGAAAGAAGTCTCTGACAACAAAAATTGGGATATAAGAATAGCAGTACCCTACCCTTATAGTTGTGTGGCCTATTCCACTTTGTTGTGTGGCCTATTCCGCAAATCAGATTAACAGTACTGTAATAAAATTGATCAAAAGTGATGAGCAGTAGTGACCATTTTGCATAAAAAATTGAAGAATTTACAGTGAATACAGCAAGAGGAGAAAAACACAGTTTAGGGGAGGATTGGTTAAAGGAAGAGAGAAAATAAAGGTGTTGTGTTTGGGTTTGGAAAGAGGTTGGGTTGGTTTGTGATGGTTGATGACAAAGGTGGTTTGGGAGAGGAAAAGTAAATGAGGATGTGAATGAGTGAATGAATGGAAGAGGAAAGTGACGTGCGCCGACTAGCTTACTTTAACCCATTCCTCATCTTTCACTAGAACTGCACTTTTGGCAGGTTGTGTTGTACACCCAAATGTCCATTTTCTCTTCCCCCACTTTCATCATTCCTCATTCATACTTATGTGACATCATTGCATTGCACTACGTACACTTGGTTCATTTCTTCAAACCTAAGCCTAAGGCCCCTTATTAACCCCTCCTTCATTCCTTCCACTACTTCTCTTATAGTTTTTCAAACTTCCCCAAACATCTATAATCAATCTCTTTAATCAGTCTTTGGTACTGATTTTCACAGGCCAAGAGAGTGAGAGAGAAAGAGAAAGCATAGCATTCCTTGTTTCGGATGGTACTGACAAAAACTGTGCGTTTGTTTTTAGGGAAAGGTCATCATGGTATGTAAGCCACACATCACATAGGGAACATGCAACATATCTTATGTTGGAAAACACACAAGGCTCCCATTACACACACCAAATCTACCACTTTGAATAAATTGGACCAGGAAAACGAATTGAGTTACCAAAGCTACATAACACTATGCAACATATGTGTCTATCTAAGAAAATTCATCTCTCTGCGCTCTATCTCCACATTCAGTTTGACAGTTTATCTGAAAAGGACATCCAATTCATAACAGGTTGAATGTCCCTCCTGAGTCTCCTGACATATTTTCTGCGTCTCCTTTTCATTCTACTCCTGTATTATTACGCTTACGTAATCTCATACATGTTTCTAGTTCGTATTTTTTGGTCTTCTGAATCATCGCATACCATTCACGGCGCTTTCAAAATCACCCAGAGCATTAAATACCTGCTTATGATATTAATGAGTAACGTTATTTGTTTATACAACATCCTTTTATTATTACATCTTTCTTCTATATACGTGCCTACAAATAAAGACAGAAGCTCTTTTTCTCCTTTTAATCGTAAAAGAAACGTATAAAGATCAGAGTTAGTGTAGGATTAATATTACTCTATACATTAATTATATATGTCCATATATATACACAACTATACTAACATATATACCCTATAAAAGTTATATTTTAAGAGAAGATTTGACTGCTTAGTTTTGAAGAGCTCATACCTATTTGTCAATATTCTAATTAATGAATGTCAATAAACAAAACACTCGCTATGGTGTCCAAGAAAATAAGGTGTGGTTGAATAACTGCACTATATATATAAATATATATATAGAGGATGTTCAGTTACTTTCTTGTGTTGATTTGATTGTTTACTTATATATGTATATATCAATCTTACTGAGAACATTATAATAAAAGCATGATGTTTCTTTTTATCTCATTGATTGCTGTTTGACCATGGTTATATTAGGTGTTTCCAAGAAAGAACAAGACAGAAACCGCCCTCAAGATACATAAAGACTATAAGTGCGTCTATCTAAAAAAATGCATGTATAATTTAAAGAATTAATATCTATCTGAATGATCACGTGTTCGTCATCTTGAGAGACTGAGGAAATTAATTATAGTTTGTAGGAATTCATACTAAATATTCATATTCAGTCAAACAAACAAGAACTCTACTCATTGACTGTCAGATCAGCCGATTGAGGTGAAGAATTTTTAAAAGAAAGAGCAAAATTTATGTGCCACTTGAGACATATACAACAATGTGAAAATCAAGAATCTCTCCAAGTTTAATCTTGTTTGTGATATATATGCAGTTGTGGCCTTAAATTTTTATCACTTGGCTGGAAATTAGAAAGAAACACTCCTCTCCCGCCACAAAAGAAAACAACAAAATAGAACCATTGCAACCTTAAAAAATGCAACCACATTGGAAGATCCCAATTAACAAATATAAGATCCTTCAGATGCAGAATAGAACAAATAGCAGCTTATATGGGTTAAAAATATTACTAGTGCAAGAATTTAAACAAATTCGAAGTCACAGACTTGCAGATCTGCCAATATTTTGACAAATTGCACCGAACTACATAGCTATAGCTACTATTAGTGCCCCAGTCGTAGCTCCAAATCTAACTTCTCTGGTTGTTTGATAAACCCTATTCCCAACTCCAGCTTGATGTTATGCTCACTACTCTTGCAACCCTTGCATTCCTCCCCTATTGCACAACCCTGTTCTTCTTCAACTTCCAAACCAATCTCTTTGTTCTTACAAATCTTAATTTCCTCATTTTCCTGAGAAACCGAAAGAGGAAGAAACTGAGAAGATGCGAGTCTTGGTTTCTTGTCTCCATTGAGAGAAACCGGCGGGTTCAGTGAAAACGACAAAGTCAAAGAAGGGCTATAAAGTGGAGAACAATGAGCACAATTCAAAAGGTTATTGTTAGATAGACACGACGATGGAGGGGAGGGTGAAAGATGAGTGTGATTAGGCACAATGCTAGGGTTAGGTTTAGGACACTCAGAAACCCATGATGATGAGGGTAAGGAAGATCTCAATCTTGCCCTATCCCTTCTGTGAACATTCATGTGGCCACCCAAGGCTTGAGCAGACTTGAACTCTCTCTTACAAAAGCTACAAGCATAGTTTCTAGCAGGCCATGAACTTCCCCATGAAAGCTCCTCAAAGCCAAACCTATCCCCTTTATGCGTGTTTCTGGTCAGATAGTTTCCTTCCATGGAACTCTTGCTCTTCTTCTGTCCAAAATGTCTCCTGTAAAGAAAAAACGAAAGATGTATATATAGCGACACATTATTATAAAAAATTGACTTTGTTATGGATCTAGCTAGTTCTTACAAGAGACTTACTTCTTAGGACTTCAAAGCTGGTGAGTAGAGTGATCCATAAATATGTTGATGTTGAAGCTCAGTTTCATATATACTCTGAGGCAGAAAGTGAAGATCTCTCTCAGCAGGCGTACTTCATCTGCCACCGTCTGCAGCTACTGTATTTGGATATTTCTTTGCAAGTATAATGGAGAAGCTGTGTGATAGTGGTATTTCCTTTTGCCTTAACCTGGAAAGCTCTCGCAAATAATGCTTATACTATATTACACTCTATCTAGTGCCTTTCACCAGAAATTGACTTCTAAAAAACATATACTATTCAATGATCCTGCACGATGTACCTACGCTATTTTAGCCCACCACAGAAACATAACTTTATTCTTTGCCGTTGATCTGTTCAAAAGTTTTAAAATTCCAAAATAAAAGGAAAAATGGGTGTTTAAGAAATTTTTCAGGTTAGGGCCAATAAAGTTATTCTATGATAAACTAAAACCACATTTTGTCAAAGATATGTATCACAAATAGATCATCATCGTATTGGCATGCTCAAATTAATATTGAAGTTAACAAACACATGATAATGGCTAATTAAGGTGTGTTTCATGCTACACAAACTAGAATTTCTAGGTTAAATATTTAATTAAGATTTTTTTTTTTTTTTATTTGTATCAAGTCACCTGAGAAGTGAGGCATAAAAGCTGCGGAGAGAGCGATTTGGTCTCACAACGTGAATGTGAGGATATCTGGAAATTAAGACATCAAAGCTTATTTTCTTGTAGGTGAAATTGTTATAATTTTTTTAAAAGAGAAATTAACCTTTTACACTCTCATTTTTCTTTTTGTTGTCCATTTCACAACTTCATTTAATAATAATAAAATACTATATTTAACTAATAAAAAATTAAAATAAAATAATAATATATTTAGTTATCAAATGAAAGTAGAAAAAAATATTGATATCAAAATATCATTACCATTTTAAAAATGCAATACGAAAGATCGTTGTTTTTCTTTTGGTATAATAAACTTATATCCCAAATAAATTATTCCAACATCAATGGTGATTATATGAAGATAAAGATTAGGATAATTTTGTTTATAAGTTCCCTGATATTTTAACCTTAAGTTAATGATGTATATTTTGCCTTAAGTTAATAATGTATAAAATATTAATTTAAATTATTGTTATGGATATCCTTACCTTGTCAACTTACGTATATATTTGATTACTTAATCAAAGTGTCAAATCACAATATTTCTAACTACAGTAGCCTGCATGAAAGTTGATTTTACGATACATATACTTCAAAAAATTTGATAAAGACCCTTCCATCGAGTTTGTTACTCACGATAAAATAAAATATTTGCATTAAGTATACATTTAGTTTCAAAAAAAAAAATCTTTACGCTTGAAAATCATCTATTTTAATTCATATATACCATTTTAATTCTTATACATTTTTTAATTTCTCTTAGTCTGAAGATTAAACAATTAAAAATAACATGTTTAAAAACTAAAAAAAAAATAGTAAAGAATTAAAAGATGGATTTGTTCAACTATAAAAGAGAAATGAATAATTTAACATAATACAGTTTAATATTGAGTCAACCTTTATTGATATAACTTTTTAATATCAGTATACATTATAATAACTGAGGAATAAGCTAATATATAGATCATTTACATATTAAACACATTAAACACGGTCCGTAGTAGGACATTTTTCATCAATTTATTTTTCCAAATTTAAATGCAAAAAAAAAAATATGATACGGAAAATAATGTGGGAGACACTTATGAAAGAAATTTGTGATCATAAAAACAAAGTTATATTAAAAAATGTAATATGTGATGCAGACGAGATTTATGGGATGACACAACGGAAATGATGGGTATAGATTACAAATTTAAATAAAAAAGACTAAATTCTCATATAAAAATTGGTGTATATGTCCCAAATTATACCTATTAAATATATAAAACTAGATCAGATCTTTAGATATTATGGTCAAAAAGGATCTGCCATGAAGATTATTTGGTGTTGTTAACTCTGTCTAAACTGAACTGAAAAATTGTGAGTTGAGTAGAAAGTGCCAATAAAATTAAAATTGAGTTGCAGGAGGAGGTGTCTAATTCAAATGGTTTAGGACAACTTGTGTACGAGTTAGATTTTTTTTATAAAAAAAAATAAATGTGATCTACTTAAGGTGGTTCAATCCTTATTCAAAACATTTAAACAAACTCTCCACTCTTCGAATACATCAAACCCTACATGAAACTCCAACTGCTTCAAAAGTTAACTCTCCTAAAAAACAAAAGAAATACCATCTTGCCACTCTAAAACCTTTTTTTAATCGAGAGCATACATACATGTGATTTTAAGCACCTATCAAATAAAGGAAAAACCCCATAAGGCAACTTTGAAGAAATCCAAGGCCAAAACTTTAATTGTGCCAAAGAAAAAATTTCAGAATGGTCGATCACTCCGCCCTTAAACAAATGATTATTCATATGTCTCCAGTTCTCGCTAACCACTGCAATCCAAATATTATCCATAATAAGATTGGCAGGCAAGGGCGCATCAATAAAAATGAACTGTATAAAATGTGAGACAAACATAAGAGGGTCAACCGCGAGCTCACTCCCAACCATGCATAGCAAAGATTCCAAACTAGCCAATAAATCTTACATCCAAAGAACAAATGATTAGTCGACTCCTCTAGACCCCCACACAAACAACAAAGGTTGCTATTGATCTCAACTCCATGTCTCTCCAAGTTGACCCTAGTAGCTAGCTTATTTTCAATCACCCTCCAAGCAGTAACCTGGGCTGAAGGTAAAGCCTTGATCTTCCAAAAGAAGTCATACAACCGTAAATTTCTCCCTTCTTCCTCTCCTCTCAGAAAACCATAGGCTGACTGAACAAAAAAACTCTTCAAAGATGTTATCCTTCTAAACTCATATGTCCTCATACTCCAAAGCGGGACTTAAGCCAAGTAACACCTCAATAAGTCGACGAGCAAGGGACTCCTCCCACACAAAATTACCCTTTCTCCAATTTAGCCTCCATGCCCAAACATTGTTGTCCCAAGTTCCACACTCAGATAGAGACACCTCTTTGTTTACAAATATGGAGAAGAGCCTCGGGAATCTATTCTTCAAGGAACCATAACCCAACCAATTATCTTCCCAAAAAAGAATGTCTTTTCCATTCCCTACCTCCCATTTGAAACAGTCTTCAAAACTCCCTCTCCAACCTTCCAACTTCCAGATCTGCTTCAGGTCATTCCACCACAAAGTTTATTTTTAGATGTTCCCCACTTCAAGTAACATAAAATCAAAAATGCATTATGGATAAATATTTCCATAATTCAAAAATGTGTTTTGGATATCTAAATCCGAAATATTTTCGAATAAAAGGATCCAAAAGTAATTTTTATTTACACCCTTCTTTTTTAAGGTTATTTTCGTCATTTTTGAAGGGCATTTTTGTCATTTTTAATACCAGGTTGGGTGCATGTTGGAATTGATATGGTGTAGGGAGCATTTGCCAAAATAACACTACAAGAAAATCATGAAATAGAAACCAATTTTTAGAGACCAAAATAATTAATTGCAATAGTAACTAAATTAGAGACCATTTTAGAAACTAAAAAAAAAAATTGGTTTCTAAATTAGTTTCTATTATTGTTAAATAGTTTCTAAATTGGTATCTAATTAACAACCAAGGTTTTAGAGACCAAATTTAGAAACTAAATAATTGGTAGTTAAAACCTTGGTTGCTAATTAGATACCAATTTAGAAACTATTTAACAATAATAGAAACTAATTTAGAAACCAATTT
>Ga0123342_1004819_pt1 | contig 20238 bp, 11 predicted proteins | sample Turbeawhitnodule_FD_89960 | JGI IMG/M metagenome (GOLD analysis project Ga0123342, IMG submission 89960) | Root nodule microbial communities of legume samples collected from Mexico - Turtle bean Mexico white nodule | ecosystem: Host-associated > Plants > Roots > Nodule | place: Mexico: Nepantla... | reverse complement strand
ATAAATGATGATGAAGTGTGTGTGAAAAATTGTGAATCAGATGCAATATGATGGGTTGCTCCGCTATCCAAAATCCATGGTTTCGTAAAAGCAGAATTAGAAGAGGAGTTATGGGCAAGCAGAACTGCAGAGCTAACAAACGTGTCACTTTTACCGTTATTGTTGAGCGAGTAAATAACCTTGCCAAATTGTTGAATTTGCTCGGCACTGAAGCGTTGTACGAGGTTTCTATCGGCCTCGTTATTGGTGCCTACTTTGCCAGACATGATTTTTTATTTAGGGAATAAAAATGGAGAGGTTGTCAGGGCACCAAGATCGGTGCTCTGATACCATATAAGAAAATGATAAAAAATGATAAGAAGAAGAGATGTTTCTTATTACATCACTCATGTATATAGGGAGTTTCTCTCTCCCAAATTACAATCTAATTAGATAGGATACTAATAATGAGATTCTATAATTATTAAATTAATTGCATATAATTGGGTACAATATCGTCAAATATTGCATACAATAATTGCATATAATTTGATAATTGCATTAGTTTGATGGAGGTTCAGGTGCATTGTGACAAGTAGGAGAAGAGAGCCGGTTTTATGAGGTTGAGTTAGGCTTAAAGCCCACTTCTTAACATGGTATCAGAGCCATTTCAAGCCTATCCTAGCGAGTATTTGTTGGGTTTATCAGTCCACCCGCTATCGGGCCGTTATCAGACCACCCATAACATATATCTCCACGCACGAGTTGGTAGCTTCGGCGTGAGGAGGTGTGTTGGAAATCCACATCGACTAAAAATAAGGACATTTCATAATATATAAATGGGTGCAAACCTCACCCCATGAACTGGTTTTATGGGGTTGAGTTAGGCTTAAAGCCCACTTCTTAACATGTAAGGTGAATTGATTTAATTTAATATATATATATAATTTATTTAATTAAATTGATTAAGGTTGGCAATTTTTTTTTTTTTGGTGTAAAGTTAAAATGACCCTTGATATATATTTTAAAATATAAATATGGTCGCAAAAATGTAAATACGTATATAGTTTATAAAGGTAAGATAAATAATTTATAATTAAAAAAATACAATATTTTTATTTTAAATTTTTTTAAAAATTAATAATTTTATTGTTATAAAATTAAAAGATAGAATCTAAACTGAATTATAAAATATTATTTAATTTGATTAAATTTTATATTTAATTTGATTAAATTTTATATTTAATTTGATTAAATTTTATATTTAATTAAAATAGAATAAAATTGAATAATCAGCTTTATGTTATCTTCGTCATGTAAAAATAAAAATTATATTTTGAATTACACAATTCTAAAAAAAAAAATATTATAGAAATATAAAGGGTAATTATCTATTTATTGTGATTAAAGTTGTGATAAATAAATATTTATAAAGGTATAAATTCTATTTTAGAATTGTACTAAAAAACTCATATTCTAATAGCCAATTATTTTAATTGTTGATAATTTTTAAATTATTAAATTTTAATGTGAAAACAAAGATGGAAACGATTGATTAAAAATGGTAATTAGTTAATATATGAATTTGGATAAAACATATGGTTCAATTATATGAATAATATAACTTTGTAAACCTTAAACTTTTAAAAACATGGTCTTATAAAAAGAATATCTTACTCATTCAATATTTATTTTTTTCTTAAAAAGAAAAGATCTTCATTTCAGTTTATATATAGTGGATTGAATTATATTTAAAAATATTTGTTATATATCATAGCTTTCAAAATATATATATATATATAATTTTTGTGTCAAAATAAAATCAGTTTTGTTGTTATAACTTGAAAAACGTTTTTACAACTCATTCCAATAATTGTTTATATAAAAAATAGATAAGTTTGATAGATATATTTGATGAAATGATAATTATTATGGTTAACTTTTAACAAGTAAAACTTGAATCAGTTATCTAAAATAATTATCTTTTAAAAGATATGATTAAGATATTCAAATATCTTTCACAGAAAAAAAACTCTATAAATAAAACTCACATCTTCCTTCTTTTTTTATCAAACTCACACAAAGAGAGTATTGTATTCTTTTGTTCACACAAAGAGAGTGTTTTTTTTTCATACAAAGAGAGCATTGTGTTCTTTTGTTCACACAAAGAGAGCATTGTGTTCTTATGTTGTTCTTTCTAAATTTTCTGCGTGTTTTGTATTGTCTTTGAAAATGGTGTCTGCTTCGGTAGCTCGCAACATTATCGGCATCATAGGTTCGTTTTTATGTATATGTTTTTGCAATCGATTTATATATGAAAATATGATTGGTGTGTGCTTATTGTTAAGTTTGTTTTGTTTGTGTTCTGATCACTTTTTGCTTTTTCTCTTCAGGAAATGTCATCTCCTTTGGCTTGTTCTTCTCACCAGCGTAATTAATCTTTCTCTCTACACTCATAAAAAAAATGTTGCATGATTATCATGTAGATCTACCAGTGTTATTAATCTCTGTAATTACTATCTAAATTTTGATGTAGTGTTAGATTGCTTAACTTTTTCTCATTAAAAAAATGTTTGTTTTTAAATAAAACGTGAAAGTAGTAGAAAACATGAGATTGATCAAAGGAATAGGTTATAGAATTAAATTTAAAATAAATATTATAGAAACAACCTAAAATATAGTGTTTTTTTATTTATAAAATATTTTTGAGAAAAATGATATATGGGTTATTATTTGAATGAATTGCAGACCAACTTTCTATAAAATTATAAAGCAGAAGTCGGTGGAGGAGTTCAAGCCTGATCCATACATAGCTACAATGTTGAATTGTGCGTTTTGGGTGTTCTATGGAATGCCATTTGTGCATCCAAATAGTCTTTTAGTGGTCACTATCAATGGAGTTGGACTTGTGTTCGAGTTTGTCTATCTTGCCATATTTTTCATCTATGCAACCAACAAAGGACGGGTGCGTATGCTTAATGTTTCATTATATATCTTTTCACTCATTCATGCTTACCTCACCTCATTTTATATCATCATAATGTGTTTTGTAAGATTGAGGTAGACTTAAATCGATTTCTTATCATAGTATCAAAATCATTTAAAGTTTATTTTAGCGTATAAGATAATAAAGTCATTTCATAATATATAAATGGATATAAATATTATCTTATGAGTCGATTTTGTAAGATTCTATTAGACTTGCATTTACTTTCTTAATAGAGTTTTATTAATGATGTTTAAAAGATAAAATATTATCATCATGCTTATGTAACCATATATTATTGTTGTTCTGTCGCTCACAGTCTCTCTTTCCTCTCTGTAGAGAAAGGTGTCGCTTTTACTTCTCATTGAAGCTATTTTCTTTGCTGCCATTATTCTTGTAACAATGTTCGTGTTGCATGGCACCACACGAAGGTCGTTGGTGGTTGGTATCATCTGTGATGTCTTCAATGTCATGATGTATGTCTCTCCTCTTACAATCATGGTAAGTCTTCAATTCATACAATTACATCCTATGACACATGAACATTGAAATCTATTTTACATAATTTTTTATTCCAAAACTTATAATGATCTTGGTGTGTATAAACTAATGATCACAGGCTAAGGTTATCAAAACTAAGAGCGTGAAATACATGCCCTTTTGGCTCTCTTTGACCAACTTCCTTAATGGTGTGTGTTGGACCACATATGCTCTTATCCACCCCTTCGACATCTATGTTCTGGTAATTACTTGGTTATTTCATTTTTCTCCTTTCTATGTCATTTATCTTTCCTTTTGTAGTTCTTGGATGAAATCACCTTTTGTTTACCTTTGTTGTGTATTCATTGTTGCAGATCAGTAACAGTATTGGAGCAATCTCTGGACTGGTTCAGCTCCTCTTGTATGGTTTCTACTATTGCAGAGGAGAAAATAATGATAATGGTGTTGAACTTCAGAACACAACTCAGGTCCCAGTCTCTGGATGCTCCCCAGATCTTGAAGCTTGATTTCATATATTTTTATATTTTAGTATCTATATTGTAAAACTATGCTTTTATAAGCATATGATCTCATAGTACACTAGATATATAGATATCATTTATGGCAATATTATACTTAAGTTGTACATCTTTTACATCTTGTGTTATGTTCCATTTTCTACTTGTTTTATAAATCAATTACTTAACAAATATAACGTGATGATTAACTTTTAAAGATTTTAAAAAATAGGAATTAGTTCATGTTTATTTATTATTAAAAAAAATTATTTTTCAAGAAAAAAAAAGTATGAGAATAATTTTTATAAGTCTTAACTATTCAGATTTTCTAATTTTTATTATTTTATAAATATGCAATATATGAGTAAAAAAATAGTTATTTTAAAGAAATAGTTTTTTCAGTAAAAGAACTTAATACAAGCTAATGGTACTCGTTCGATTATTTCATTAACTATCATAGTTAGTTAACCGGAAGAATAATATTGATACTATTTATTTAATCTGTTTAATTTTTTAAACAATCCACATTCACATTTTGTTTAATTTTAAAAATAGACACATATTTTTATGGTATTTGATTAAATAACAATAAATAATATTAGTAACATTTTAAATTTACAAATAATATTTTCCGATACAATAATTTAATCACTTAATTAATATAAATATTTTATTATTTTAAGTTCCTAATATATCATATAAATAGAGCAATATTAATTTATATAAGAAAATAATAATAATTATCCCCACTTGGTGGAAGCTTATCTTTCCTTATACTAATTTATAACTAAGTAAAAGATAAAATTTAATTACAAAACAAGTTCAATCACAACTTAAGTGATCTTGATAAATTTTACTAAAAATATATAGACATGTTTTCTCTATCCAACATTAAGTCTAAGTCATGGAAAAAATCTAAAAGAAAAATAAAATTATGAGTAATAAAATTTTGAATCACACTATACAAGTTTTTTTTAGCTGATAGAAAAAATATCAAGTTTTCTTTTTATTCTTCAAAATATTCAATGAAGGAAATAAGACCTCTCTTATTTATTTACAACTATTATTATTTGATGAGGTGTTTTGTGACATAATTATTTCTAAGTTATTTCCTTAGCCGAGAGCCTTGAATATTCTTCCATCATCCATCCTTTTCCGAACCTAATCTCCATATCTTTTTTTCAAGTAAAAGCTACGTTAAACCACTTACAATATATTTGATTTCTAAACCACCACATTCTACATATGGTATTCCAAAATTCCTACGCTTTCCTCACTTTTCCACCTTAAGATAAATTGAGATTGGATGTTCCTAATCATATCAACTAGAATGGAATCTGTGATTAATGTTATTTACCTTTTCATAAATCTGAACACAGTCAATTGAGTTGGTGAACTATCAGTATTTTGATGTCCATTAAAGACTTTTTTTCAACCTCCGGTAAGGATGATGACTTGTAGGAAATCTTTGATGTCGAAGATATAATGTCTTTCTTCCATGTTTCAATTATGACGTAATAACCCACATTTCAAACAATTTTTCAAGAATTAAAACTCATTCTTGTATAATATATCATCATTAGGATGTAAATGTATCTTTTTATACTTCATACCCATCGAATAAAGAACCTTTTTGGCCTCATAATTACGATTAGGTAAAGTATTTCTCTTTAGAAGCATTTCCTTCAACAATTGAAGCAATTACGTGAAACTTTTATCAGTTCATTCATTTATTGCCTTCAAATTCATCAATCTTAACATGCTGATAATAGTGTGAAGTTAGTTGATCCAGGATACAATAAAGTCTCTTCAACGATTGACATAATTTTGTATCCTTGCGCTTCCTCAATAGACTTAACTCCAACATCACAAATCATGTCCTCCAATCGATCATCATGTACTACATCCTCCATGGTGGACTGAACATATTCTTGGAATACGGATGATGACTTTTTACGACAAGTGCACCGAGTTGTCAAAAGTAATAATTTGTGGGACGGATATCGATCCCACAAGGAACAATTGATTATTCAAGTACAATATTCACTTAATATAAAACAGAACAATAAAAAGTTGGTTTGAAGATTGTTATAATGGCAAGAATTAACAAGAAAACAAATTAAAGAGTAATTGCTTCAATTGGAAAAATTGGGATTGAGTTTCATCTGTCTCACACTCTTATGTATTTTGATTAGCATGTTAACATTATGTTCTTTGATTGAAATTGATGCCCGTATAAAAGTCATTTATATCAATTCCTCGCATATAAAACTCTTAAGAATGTTTCCTAAATGTCGATTTCTCACATGTTTATAAGAACAACTTAGGATCAAGCTCAGATGTTAATAGCAATTAACATTTCAAGTCTATTCTTAACACTCAAATATGTTAAGTATTGTTGTTTAGGTATGAACCCTAAAAATACTTTCCAGTCAGATTTAAGATCCTCAAACATGTCACAAATACTTAAAAGCAAAACAACTATACCAATAATCAATAAAAAAATATAATATTATATCATTGTTAAATATCATCTCAATACATAAGAGTTTGAACATATTACTCCAAATCCCAAAGGGTAGAATTAGCCACGCATACTTCTTCCATTTTCCTAATTGGTACAATTCACTCAATGGTGTTTTCCTCTTAATCTGGCACATTAGGATTGTTCCTATAGCCCCCTATTTAACCTAATTTGTTAGGGTTAGGTGACTTCCTGTGTTGCGTTATGGGCTTGTTCATAAAAACATAAAATTAGTCCAATTAATCTAACGCATTTTCGCGGTTGAGTTTGACTTTTTTTTCTCTCTTTTGTGCGTTCTGGGCCTTCTAGCTTTCTCCTTTTAGCATATATCATTCTTCTTTAGTCCAAATCTCTATTCTTCCCTAGAAACCTGCAATTAACACCAAATCTGATAATAAAATGCTCTTATCCAATTAAAGATCATAAAAAATGTAAAAAGGTATAAATTCATAAATTATGGATTATTTTATATGTAAATTAGCCATTAATACTCATAAGTGCCTATATTTCAATATGAAATATTACGGAAATTAGACACTTATCAACAGAGACACTTGGTAAATGTAATAATTCACCAAGCCATGTCTAAGTTGTATTAGGTAGTAAAAACCCATCACATAGAAGATGGTCCCTGATTTCATTAACATCCAATTTCCTCCCATTCAAACAATTAACGCACAAACACCTAAAATTTACTCCATCACCACTACTATTGTCATTATGTTGCACAAATTGTATAAATTTTTCTACTCCTCTTACGTACTCATCACTTATGCAAGATAAATAAATTCAATTTCAATCCATATGTATCCATGCAATTCATAAAATTAACAAACCTAATTTTACGTGCAATTGAATAAATAAACAATTCTAATTATACATTCATTTCAAAGAAGAATAGGATAGTCTGTAAACACTAAAGTGATTATGTCATGTCATGCAATGTTGGCTAGTATCCAATTTAACAACAACCAATGAACATTTATATTTTTCACAATGAACATTAATTTTTTCACACTTCAAGATAAATTCAAAATAAGTCTGATTAAGTTCTAATTTCATAAAAAAAACACTCTATTTACTTGTTAATCAGACCACCTATTTATAGTGCCTGTTATTGGATTTTATTAATTTTATTAGGCTTTTACTTTTTATATTTTACAATTACTAAATGTATTTTTAATGTTTTTGACTTATTTGTTGGGCCTTGATACACTAGTAAAACTCTTATTATTCCTTTATCTTTTTCTGATTTTACTGATCTTTAATATGCTAACGACATTTCCACCAGTCGACCTTTTGACCATATCTTTTATTAACCAGTGCATAAAATATTATTTAGTTTGATTAAAATTTATATTTAATTAAACTAAAATAAAATTGAATAATTAATTTTTGTATTTAATTCGATTTTTTTTTCAAATCAAACTTTCTTGGAAGAATGGATATGAAATGGAAAATCTGATTAAACAAAAACTAATGAATCCTTGAAATTCACGAAAGAGTTGTTCATCCCTTAGTTTTTTTACTTGAGATGTTGAGAAGTTCATATATGCTAACTTAGTTTATATTTCTTTGTGTTCTACAAAATATTTAGAACCTATTACTTTATATATATATATATGTGTTTTTTTTTCTTTTCAGGACCCTGCAAGCTTTATTTATAATAATTAAGGTCAATTTAAGATGAAGATTTATTTAAATTAACCAAAATAATTTATTAAAAATACTGTAATTTTATTTAAAATGTAAAAATATTAACTATTAAATAATAATATTAAAATGGCCTATTAGCTCAGTTGGTTAGAGTGTCATGCTAATAACATGAAGGTCGTAGGTTCGAGACCTGCATAGGCCAATGTTTTGTTCTATGTATCGTTTTTGGGTTTTGGTCTAGTCTTCCCATATTTTTGTATTTTCATTCTTTTTCCTTTTTTTTAATAATGATGTCTAACATGAAAACTTTTATAAAAAAAAGTAAAAAATTAATTATTTAAAAAAGAAAATTATTTAATTATTTAAAAATAAAATAAAAATTATTCAATTATTGATTTATTAAATAAATAAATATTTTTTTTTATTAAAAGATAAAATTGTCTAATTAAAAATAAATATATGCACACGGATACAAACACTTCATTTATTAAATTAATTAAAGTGTTATTTATGTTTATACTAAATAATCTAAGAAACTTGTGTGATTTTTTACAGCTTAAAGCATAAGTTTTTAATTAGAATACACAGTGTTGGCAAAATGATGATAATAACAATTAATATATAAAATCATAGTATGGTTCACATTTGGGTAAACCCACTATATGTATACTAATTTGATAAATATAAATGAATATGAAAACAATATATGATGGATCATACGAGATTCATAAACTATGGTCAAAATAGATATTAATATAATGATTTATCATATGTTTTTTACACTTAGCAATTACTGTCTATAATAAATTTCGCAATTAAATATTTTACTATAAATTATAATAAACTTGATATTTATAAAGTGTTATAATAAATTGCGCAATTAAATATTTTATGCACGTACGGTGTATCATATTCCATATAATTCTCTATTGTGAATTGATTTCATTTAATGAAAAGATGATGAATTTCAATAGAAAATTTGTTAATATATATGATTGATTTAATTAAATTGATGGATGTAGGTAGTTTATATTTAAAAATATTTGTTATCATTGTCAACTAATTTCTCAAAACAATAACAACAAAATATATATATATATAATTTATTTTTTGGTGTTGAAAATAAAAACAGTTTTCTGTTTATCTTTGTCTTAGAAACGTTTTTACAACTCATTCCGATAATTGTTTATATTAAAAATAGATAAGTTTGATAATATATTTGATGAAATGATAATTATTATGGTTAACTTTTAGCCAATAAAACGTGAATTAGTTATCTAAAATAATTATCTTTTAAAAGATATGATTAAGATATTCAAATATCTTTCATAGAAAAAATTCTATAAATAAAACTCACCTCTTCCTTCTTTTCTTATCAAACTCACACTCACACAAAGAAAGCACTCTCTTCTTCTATTGTTCTTTCTAAGTTTTCTGCGTGTTTTGTATTGTCTTCAAAAATGGTGTCTGCTTCGGTAGCTCGCAACATTATCGGCATCATAGGTTTGTTCCCATGCATATGTTTTTCAATCGATTTAGGCATGAAAATATGATTGGTTTGTGCTTATTGTTAAGTTTGTTTCGTTTGTGTTTTGATCGCTTTGCTTTTTTTCTTCAGGAAATGTCATCTCCTTTGGCTTATTCTTCTCACCAGCGTAATTAATCTTTCTCTCTACACTCATAAAAAAATGTTTCATGATTATTATGTAGATTTACCAGTGTTATTAATCTATGAAATTAATATCTAAATTTTAATGTAGTGTTAGATTGCTTAACTTTTTCTCATTAAAAATGTTTGCTTCTAAATAAAACGTGAAAGTGGTAGAAAATATGAGATTGATCAAAGGAATAGGTTATAAAATTAAATTTAAAATAAATATTATAAAATTCACCTAAAATATAGTGTTTTTATTTATAGAATGTTTTTGAGAAAAATGATATATGGGTTATTATTTGAATGAATTGCAGACCAACTTTCTATAAAATTATAAAGCAAAAGTCGGTGGAGGAGTTCAAGCCTGATCCCTACATAGCTACGGTGTTGAACTGTGCGTTTTGGGTGTTCTATGGAATGCCATTTGTGCACCCAAATAGTCTTTTAGTGGTCACCATCAATGGCGTTGGGCTTGTGTTCGAGTTCGTTTATCTTGCCATATTTTTCATCTATGCAACCAACAAAGGACGGGTGTGTATGCTTCCTCTTTCATTATATATCTTTTCACTCTTTCATGCATATCTCACCTCATTTTATATTATCTCATAATGTGTTTTGTAAGATTGAGGTATGCTTAAATCGATTTCTTATCATAGTATCAAATTTATTTAAAGTTTGTTTTAGCGCATAAGATAATAAAAACATTTCATAGTATATAAATGGGCACAAATCTTATTTTATGATTCGATTTTGTAAGATTCAATTAGACTTGCACTAATTTCTTAATAGAGTTTGATTAATGGTGTTTAAAAGATAAAATAATATCATCATGCTTATGTAACCATATACTATTGTTGTTATTTGCTCACTTTCTCTTTTTCCTCTTTGTAGAGAAAGATGTCGCTATTACTTCTCATTGAAGCTATTTTCTTTGCTGCCATTATTCTTGTAACAATGTTGGTGCTGCATGGCACTACACGAAGGTCATTGGTGGTTGGTATCATATGTGATGTCTTCAATATCATGATGTATGTCTCTCCTCTTACAATCATGGTAAGTCTTCAATTCATACAATTACATCTTATGACACAAACATTGAAATCTATTTTACACAATTTTTCATTCTAAAACTTATAATGATCTTGGTGTGTATAAATAATTATAACAGGCTAAGGTTATCAAAACCAAGAGCGTGAAATACATGCCCTTCTGGCTCTCTCTGACCAACTTCCTTAATGGTGTTTGTTGGACCTCATATGCTCTTATCCACCCCCTCGACATCTATGTTCTGGTAATTACTTGGTTACTTCACTTTTCTCATCTCTATATCATTTCTCTTTCCTTTTGTAATTCTTGTATTAAATCATCTTCTCTTTACCTTTGTTGTGTATTCATTGTTGCAGATCAGTAACAGTATTGGAGCAATCTCTGGACTGGTTCAACTCCTCTTGTATGGTTTCTACTATTGTAGAGGAGAAAACAATGATAATGGTGTTGAGCTCCAGAACACAACTCAAGTCCAAGTCTCTGAACACTCCCCAGACCTTGAAGCTTGATTTCATATATTTTATATGTTTTTAGTATCTATATTGTAAAACTATGCTTTTATAAACATCTAATCTCATAGTACTCTAGATATATAGATATAATTTATGGGCAATATTATACCCAATAGTTGTACATCTTTTACATCTTGTGTTATGTTTAGGGTTTATAAATCAATTACTTAACAAATATAACATAATGATTAACTTTTAAAGATTTTTAAAACATAAAGATTAGTTCATGTTTTATTTATAATTAAAAAAATTATTTTTCAAGAAAAAAAAAGTATGAGAATAACTTTTAAATAAGTCTTAACTATAAAGATTTCTAATTTTTATTATTTTATAAATGTGAAATAAATAAGTAAAAAAATATTTATTTTAAAAGAAATAGTTCTTAATACAAGCTCGATTACATTGTACTCGTTCGATGATTTTATCAACTATCATAGTTAGTTAACCGGAAGAATAAAATTGATATTAATTAATATGTTTAATTTTTTAAACAAACCACATTCACATTTTGTTTAATTTTAAAAATAGACACATATTTTTCTGTTATTGATTAAATAACAATAAATAATATTAGTAACATTTTTTAATTTATAAATAATATTTTCCGATAGAATATTTTAATCACTTAGTTAATATAAATATTTTTTTATTTTAAATTTTCTAATATATCATATAAATAAAGAAATATTAATTTATATAAGAAAATAATAATAATTATCCCCACTTGGTTGAAGCTTATCCTTCCCTATACTAATTTATAATTAAATAAAATTTAAAATTTAATTACAAAACAAGTTCAATCATAACTAAACTGATCTTGATAAATTTTACTATAAATATATAGATATGTTTTCTCTATCCAACATAAGTGTAAGTCATGGAAAAGATCTAAAAGAAAAAATAAATTATGAGTAATAAAGTTTTGAATCACACTATATTTTCTTTAGCCGATAAAAAAAATCAGGTTTTCTTTTATTCTTCAAATATTGAATGAAGGAAATAAGACATCTCTTATTTATTTACAACTATTATTATTTGATGAGGTGTTTTTAATTTCATCTTTGTTTAATTATTTTATGTTATTTATAGTTGTTATTATTTGGTGATCTATCTCTAATCTCATCTTGTTTAATTATTTCATGTTATTTTATTAATCTCATAATTTTTATTTATAATGTATTTCTTACTATAATTTAGAGTATAAATTTTTGGTTAGTAAATAAATATAAACTATATCTATATATTTGACAGGTAATGATTCTTAATTCTACATTTTATGATAATCATAATATATTATAATATTGATTGTTAATACACTCAGAAAAAAATATAAAATAACAATAACAATAATATTAATATAAATATAAATATTTAAAGTAATTTATAATTGGGGACTTGCACTAGTGGAAAAAAAAAGGTTTTACAATGTCTACAGGGGAAGTAAGTGTGATTTCTTCTTAACAAAAAAAATTATATAACAATTTGATTCGAACACATAATTACATTTAACAAAACATATCAAAATATATGTTTTAAAATATAATAAAATTGATGAGAAAGGTATTATATCTCACTTGTCTAGTAGGTAATTCGTCTAAAAGTCTATGCGAAATTATATATTTGATTTCAATGTGCTTAAGTTTTTTTGTATTAATTCTTGTAGTAGTAAAGTTATATCTAGATAAATGAATTATTCTAAGTTTAACTCAACCTCTAAATAGATTTATAAGACAAAGTTTACACTTACTTATATATTATTAAATGTTTTTATCTCTAGTCGATGCGGGATTTCTAACTCACTTCCCTCACGCTAAGGCTGCAACCTTAACGTTGCTTCCTTCAATGTTGTTGGAAATACCCGGCAAAGAATGACATCATTCCATGTATACAAGCTGATATGTGTTGTGTAAATTGTTATATGCTCATTAGGATCTTCACTTCTATCATACCTATCCTTGGTTGGATTCTTTAAGTTATCAAGCAATGATGTTTCTATAATCGCTTTTGAGAAGAGATGTTTTCTCATAGATGTTTTAAAAAATGTGCTTGATTTTTCTTTTCGCCTCCTTTGTGTTGCTTCAAAATTTGCCTCAGGGTTCAACATATTCTAAAGAAGTTGAATTTAAAATCGTTTCTTCATTTAACTTTTGCTTCATATACGCGTTTTCGGCTCTTAACATACTCATCTCTTGGGCTTTCTCTTGGTTAGGTGAACTTGGACTCTCTCGACTAGGTCAATGTACCTACAAGGTGCTCTGATGATAAATTCAGAATCAGTTAAATTAAGTTCTAATTTCATAAAAACACTATAATTACTTGTTAATCATATCACCAATTTATAGTATTAGTTATTTTATTAATTTTATTAGGCTTTTACTTTTTATACCTTACCATTACTAAATTTATTTTTAATGTTTTGAACTTATTTGTTGAAGATTGATCCAATATTAAAGCTCTTATTACTTTTTTCTAATTTTACTGATTTTAATATGTGACCATTCAGCCGTATCTTTTTCTAACTAGAACATAAAATCTTATTTAGTTTGATTAAATTTTATATTTAATTAAAATAAAATGAAATGAAATTGAATAATTAATTTTTATATTTAATTCATTTTTTTTCCAAATCAGACACATTCGTGTTCTCGAAAGAAAGTAAATGAAATGAAAAATCTAATTAAACAAAAAGTAATAAATCCTTTGAAATTCACGAAAGAGTCTTCATCCTTAATTTTCTGACATGAACATATATGCTTATATTTATTTGTGTTCTACAAAATATTTAAAAATTATTAATTACTTTATATATATACCTATATATTTACCTAAAAAGGATAAATATATTTTTTTAAAATTTTATTTTCAGGACCCATCCAACCTTTATTTATAATAATTAAGGTGAATTTAAGATGAAGATTTATTTAAGTTAACCGAAATAATTTATTTAAAAAGTAAACTATTAACTAATAATTAACTATTTAAAAATATACTTATTTAAATATTTTAAAATAAAATAAAAATTATTCAATTATTCATTTTATTAAATAAAAAAATAAATTATTTTATTTATTAAAAGATAAAATTGTCTAATTAAAAATTAATAAATGCACACTGTACATTTCATTTAATGATGATAATAACAATTAATATAATGAAATGATAATTATTATGGTTAACTTTTAGTCAATAAAACTTGAATCAGTTATCTAAAAGAAAATAATTGAACAACTTAATTATCTTTTAAAAAATATAATTAAGATATTCAAATATCTTTTAAAAGATATAATTAAGATATTCAAATATCTTTTAAAAAAAAAACTCTATAAATAAAACTCAACTCTTCCTTATTTTTTTTTTTATCAAACTCACACTCACGTATTCAAAGAGAGCATTGTGTTCTTCTTTCATTCTTTCTAAGTTTTCTGCGTGTTTTGTTTTTGTCTTCGAAAATGGTGTCGGTAGTTCGGAACATAATCGGCATCATAGGTTCGTTCTCGTGCATATGTTTTTCAATCAATTTACGTATGAAAACATGATTGATTTGTGCTTATTATGAAGTTTGTTTTGTTTGTGTTCTGATCAGTCTTTGTTTTTTCTCTACAGGAAATGTCATCTCTTTCGGCTTGTTCTTCTCACCAGTGTAATTAATCTTTCTCTCTACACTCATACAAAATGTTGCATGATTATTATGTAGATGTACCAGTGTTATTAATCTCTTTAATTAATATCTAAATTTTGATGTAGTGTTAGATTGCTTAACTTTTTCTCATTAAAAAATGTTTGCTTTTAACGTGAAAGTGATAGAAAATGAGATTGATCAAAGGAATAGGTTATAAAGTTAAATTTAAAATATATATTATAAAATTCCCCTAAAATATAGTGTTTCTTATTTATAGAATGTTTTAAAGAAAAATGATATATGGGTTATTATTTGAATGAATTGCATACCAACTTTCTATAAAATTATAAAGCAGAAGTCGGTGGAGGAATTCAAGCCAGATCCGTACATAGCTACGGTGTTGAACTGTGCATTTTGGGTGTTTTATGGAATGCCATTTGGGCACCCAAACAGTCTTTTAGTGGTAACCATCAATGGTGTTGGACTTGTGTTCGAGTTCGTCTATCTTGCCATATTTTTCATCTATGCAACCAACAAAGGACGGGTGTGTATGCTTACTCTTTTATTATATATCTTTTCACTCATTAATGCATACCTCACCTTATTTTATATTATCTCATAATATGTTTTGTAAGATTGATGTAGGCTTAAATTGATTTCTTATCATAGTATCAAAATCATTTAAAGTTTATTTTAGCGCATAAGATAATAAAGTCATTTCATGGTATATAAATAGGTACAATTAGAATTGCATTTACTTTCTTAATAGAGTTTAATTAATTATGTTTAAAAGATAAAATAGTTTCATCATGCTTATGTAACCATATATTATTCTTGTTTTGTCGCTCACTGTCTCTCTTTCCTCTCTGCAGAGAAAGATGTCGCTTTTACTTCTCATTGAAGCTATTTTCTTTGCTGCGATTATTCTTGTAACAATGTTGGTGTTGCATGGCACCACGCGAAGGTCGTTGGTGGTTGGTATCATCTGTGATGTCTTCAATGTCATGATGTATGTCTCTCCTCTTACAATCATGGTAAGTCTTCAATTCATACAATTACATCTTATGACACAAACATTGAAATCTATTTTACACAATTTTTCATTCCAAATCTTATAATGATCTTTGTGTGTATAAATAATGAACACAGGCTAAGGTTATCAAAACCAAGAGCGTGAAATACATGCCATTTTGGCTCTCTCTGACCAACTTCCTTAATGGTGTGTGTTGGACCACATATGCTCTTATCCACCCTTTCGATATCTATGTTCTGGTAATTACTTGGTTGCTTCACTTTTCTCCTTTCTATATTATTTCTCTTTCCTTTTGTAGTTCTTTGATGAAATCATCTTTTGTTTACATTTGTGTATTCATTGTTGCAGATTAGTAACAGTATTGGAGCAGTCTCTGGACTGATTAAACTCCTCTTGTATGGTTTCTACTATTGTGGAGGAGAAAACATTGATGAAGGTGTGGAGCTCCAGAGCACAGCTCAAGTCCCAATCTCTGAATGTCCCCCAGACCTTGAAGCTTGATTTCATATATTTTTATGTTTTTGGTATCTATATTGTAAAACTATGCTTTTATAAGCATATGATTTCATACTACATTAAATAAATATATAGATATCTTTTATGGGTAATATTATATCCAAGTTGTACATCTTTTACATCTTGTGTGTTGTGATCTATTTTCTCCTTGCTTTTATAGATCAATTATTTAATAAAATAATATAATGATTAACTTTTAAAGATTTTAAAAAATTGAGATTAGTTCATATTTATTTATATAAAAAAATTATTTTTCAAGACAAAATGTATGGGGATAATTTTTAAATAAGCCTTAACTATACAAATTTTCTAATTTTATTATTTTAGAAATATGCAATAAACGAGTACTCGTGATCTACCTGCAAGGTGCTGTAATGATAAATTCATAATCACTGGTATTAAGTTTTAATATTATAAAAAACACTCTATTTACCTATTAATCTTAGTTGTTAATCAGCATTTATTTTTTAATGTTTTTGCTATCTATATTGTAAAACTATGAAAAGCATATTATCCCATAGTACAATAGATATATAAATATCATTTATGAACAGTATTATACCCAATAGTTATACATCTTTTACATCTTGTGTTATGTTCCATTGTCTTTTTTATAGATCAATTACTTAAGGAATATAACGTAATGATTAACTTTTAAAATGTAAAACATATAAAAACATAGAGATTAGTTCATGTTTATTTATAATTAAAAAATTTCTTTTTCAAGAAAAAAAGTATGAGAATAACTTTTAAATAAGTCTTAACTATACATATTTTCTAATTTTTATTAATTTATAAATCTGCAATAAATAAGTAAAAGAATATTTATTTTTAATAGAAATAGTTCTTTCAGTAAAAGAACTTAATACAAACTCGATTACATTGGTATCGTTCGATGATTTTATCAACTATCATAGTTAATTAACCGGAAGAATAATATTGATATTAATTAATATGTTTAATTTTTTAAACAAACCACATTCACATTTTATTTAATTTTAAAAATAGACACATATTTTTATTTTATTGATTAAATAACAATAAATAATATTAGTAAAATTTTAAATTTATAAATAATATTTTCCAATACAATATTTTAATCACTTAGTTAATATAAATATTTTATATTTTAAATTTCCTAATATATCATATAAATAAAGCAATATTAATTTATATAAGAAAAAAATAATAATTATCCCCACTTGGTTGACGCTCTCCTTCCCTATACTAATTTATAACTAAATAAAATTTAAAATTTAATTACAAAACAAGTTCAATCATAACTAAACTGATCTTGATAAATTTTACTATAAATATATTTTTCTCTATCCAACATAAGTGTAAGTCACGGAAAAGATCTAAAAGAAAAATAAAATTATGAGTAATAAAGTTTTGAATCACACTATATTTTCTTTAGCCGATAAAAAAATATCAGGTTTTCTTTTATTCTTCAAATATTCAATGAAGGAAATAAGACATATCTTATTTATTTACAACTATTATTATTTGATGAGGTGTTTTTAATGTCATCTTGTTTAATTATTTTATATTATTTATAGTTGTTATTATTTGGTGATCTATCTCTAATCTCATCTTGTTTAATTATTTCATGTTATTTTATTAATCTCATAATTTTTATTTATAATGTATTTCTTACTCTAATTTAGAATATAAATTTTCGGTTAGTAAATAAATATAAACTATATCTATATATTTAGACAGGTAATGATTCTTAATTCTACATTCTATGATAATCATAATGTATTATAATATTGATTGTTAATACGTCAGAAAAAAATTATAAAATAATAATAACAATAATATTAATATAAATATAAATATTTAAAGTAATTTGTAATTGGATACTTGCACTAGTGAAGAAAAAAAGTTTTACGATGTGTACAGGGGAAGTAATTTCTTCATAACAAAAAGATTTATATAACAAATTGATTCTAACACATAATTAAAACATATCAAAATATATGTTTTAAAATATAATAAAATTGATGAGAAATGTATTAGATCCCACTTGTCTAGTGTGTAATTCGTTTAAAAGTTCTATGCGAAATGATATATTTGATTTCAATGTGCTTAAGTTTTTTGGTATTAATTCTCGTAGTGATAAAGTTCTATCTCGATAAATAAATTATTCTAAGTTTAACTCAACTTCCAAATTGATTTATAAGGTAATATTTATGCTTACTTATATACTATTAAATGTCGTTATCTCTAGTCGATGTAAGATTTCCAACCCACTCCCCTCACGCCAAGGCTACCAACTTAACATTGCTCCCTTCAATGTTGTTGGAAATACCCAACAAAGAATGACATCATTCCATGTATACAAGCGATATGTGTTGTGTAAATTGTTATATGCTCATTAGGATCTCTACTTCTATCATACGTATCCATGATTGAATTCTTCCAATTATAAGGCAATGATGTTTCTATAATCGCTTTTGAGAGGGATGTTTTCTCATAGATGTTTCAAAAAAACATGCTTGATTTTACTTTTCCTCTGCTTTGTGTTGCTTCAAAACTTGCCTCATTATATGTACTCTTGTGAATATGTCCCATCAGTTCAACAATTTTTAAAAAAGTTGTATTTAAAACTGTTTCTTCATTTAACTTTTGCTTTATATGCACATTTTCAGCTCTTAACATACTCATCTCTTCTTCATTGTTTTTCTTTAAAGTTTCAATTTTCAACTGCAATCTCATCAACATAGCCTTTGGCACAACATCTGTGTTACTCCCTTGTGCCTGACTTCCACTTGCCATTCCTTAATCCTCATTTAAATTACCTCGAGCCCCACAATAGGCACCAAAATGTTCTTACAAGGATTCTTCTCTTCCTCACGGTCTTCCGGTATCTTGCTAACATTTTGGACTTCTGGTTACTAGACTGGTTGACTTGGACTCTCACTTGGTTGAATTGACTTAGGCTTTCTCTTGGTTAGGTGGACTTGACTCTCTCTCGACTAGGTCAGTGTACCTACAAGGTGCTCTGCTGATAAATTCAGAATCAGTTGAATTAAGTTCTAATTTCATAAAAAACACTCTACTTACTTGTTAATCATATCACTTATTTATAGTATTCGTTATTTTATTAATTTTATTGGACTTTTAATTTTTATACCTTAAGTATTTTTAATGTTTCGAACTTATTCGTTAAACATTAATATAATATTAAAACTTTTATTATTTTTTTTCTAATTTTACTTATCTTTAATATATATCCGACCTTTCAGTTGTATCTTTTTCTAACTAACTAGTACATAAAATCTTATTCAGTTTGATTAAATTTTATATTTAATTAAAATAAAATAAAATTGAATAATTAATTTTTATATTTAATTCGAATGTTTTTCCAAATCAAACTCATTCGTGTTGTCGAAAGAAAGTAAATGAAATGGAAAATCTAATTAAACAAAAACTAATAAATCCTTTAAAATTCACGAAAGAGTTGTTCATCCTTAATCTTCTGACTTTGACATGTTCATATATGCTAACTTAGTTTATATTTATTTGTGTTCTACAAAATATTTAAAAACTATTAATTACTATATATATATATATATATATATATATATATATATATATATATATATATATATATATATAAAAAAAAAAAATATATATAAGTGTTGATAATAAAACTACTAAAAAAAAATATAGATATATCTGTTAAATCACTTTTTTCTTTTTTTTTTT
>Ga0123342_1004818_pt1 | contig 20238 bp, 14 predicted proteins | sample Turbeawhitnodule_FD_89960 | JGI IMG/M metagenome (GOLD analysis project Ga0123342, IMG submission 89960) | Root nodule microbial communities of legume samples collected from Mexico - Turtle bean Mexico white nodule | ecosystem: Host-associated > Plants > Roots > Nodule | place: Mexico: Nepantla... | reverse complement strand
AATAGTTAAATATTTAATTCATGTTGTATGCAATGCAAGTTATTTATAAATGTGAAGTTGTTGTGTATTAGGATTGTTTGGGTGCCATAGACGGCACTCACGTCCGTGTTAAAGTCCCCCGAGCTGATGCTCCTCGTTTTCGTTGAAGAAAAGACTGGCCAACGCAAAATGTATTTGCTGCTTCTGATTTTGACATGAAATTCACATATGTTCTTGCCGGGTGGAAAGGAACAACCTCTGATTCCAGGATATTGAAGGATGCGTTTGTACGAGAGGATCCATTGGTCATTCTGGAAGGTTAGTTGAGTGTGTTTTCAAGTGCAATAAATATTTATTTGGTCACATGACTTATAAGTAATAATTATTAATGGATGGTTGTAGGCAAATACTACCTTGGAGATGCAGATTTTATGCTCAAAGCCCAAGTTATAACTCCATATCGCGAAGTTCGATACCATTTAAAAGAGTATTCCCGAAGAGGTCCACAAAATGCCCGTGAGTTGTTTAATCATTGTCATTCCTCACTAAGAAATGTTATCGAAAGAACATTTGGTGTCCTCAAAAAGCAATTTCCAATTATCGCTAGCGGAAAAAAGCCTCATTACTTTGTGGACACTATGACCGATATTGTTTTAGTGTGTTTTAGTATGTTTTAGTATGACTGATGACTCTTTGTTGGAAGAAGTTGATCGTGAGTTGATGCAAGAAGATATAGATGCGTCACACTCACAAACTCGTGGGGATGACTACAAGCTCAGGTCACAAATTAGGGATACTATAGCGAATGAAATGTGGACATGTTATTGTAATAATTAATTTTATGTAACATCCGTGAACTTATATTTATATTTTTGTAAGAACAATTTCATGGTTTATTGTTGACATTCCACCTTTATTAATATTTATGAATGAAACTATTTATGTTATTACAAAAGTTTAACATTTTTTATTAGGTTTTATCATGGATCATGGGAAGGGTATTGCTTCAGAGTCATCTGCAGGTGTCCGTGAACACAAAAAATGGACCACCGACATGGATTTCCGACTACTGAATGCCATGATCGATGAGACATCTATGGGTAACCGCATTGATGGTAGTTGGACAACGCAGGGTTACACAAACATCGTTAAATCCTTACATCATAGTGGATTGGTAGGGATTACAAAAAATAATGTGAAGAACAGGCAGAAAAGCCTTAAGGACAAATGGCGTGAGATCCATGATCTATTTAGTGGACTTAGTGGTTTCGCTTGGAATCCAAACACGAAAATTTTTTCGAGACTGAGGATGAAGTGTGGGATATGTTGATAAAGGGAACGTATTCAACTTTATGTTCACTTATCGCATACATTAACCACTAATTATAAATATGAGTGTATTTCTTTTCATTATTGAACAGGCAAAGCCCTCGGCCGCAAAGTGGCGTGTTAATCCCATCAGGCACTACAAGTTGACGGAAGACTTATGGGGGCTTGATCGTGCTACCGGCCACGGTGGGAGAACAACACTGCAATCATCAAGTCGAACTCAGTCTCATCATTTTAATGTAGATCTTAATGATCACAATATGGAGGACATCCCAGAGGAGCCAGAATTGGATGCTACTCAATGTGAAACTCCTCACTTGGCTGATCCTAATGTTGATTCATACAGCCCTGGCCCTAATCTAACACACCCATTGGTGCCACCTCAACCATCCTAACCATCAGGTGGTACTTCTTCTTCTAGAGGCTAAAAAAGAAAAGCCCCCATGGTGGACGTCATTGATCTGCAACTGGAAAGGCTTAACACAAGGTTTGAAGGATTAACTGATATCCTTGGGAGGGGTAGTGATCAGTCAGATAGGTTATGTCATATTGCTGAACAACAAGCCATTTCATCTGAGGTTGTCGCTTTGTCATCACAGCGAGTGGCTAATGCTACAGAAGAAAATTTGCAATATAACAGACACCATGTTGTTGCAGAAGAAGAACGAAACTCCATATCTCGTGAACACAAGCGCACACTCCGTCGTACATCGACTTTCCAGTACTCTGAATGATATCTAGGAAATGTTAGTGGAGATGAACATACATGATGGAAATTTGTTGGATAACTGTTACGACTTCTTGTGTAGTCATCCTAATGCGGTAAAACAACTCTTTGATCTGCCTCTCGAGCGAAGAATGAGAAAGCTAATCAAGATAATGACTACAAATCCCTAAACTACGTAAAAATTTGGGTGTATTTTATTATGCATGTGTTTTTCTTTTCGAATCTGTAATCTTATTTATGACACGAATCCCCTAAACAAATTAACGACTTCCATGGCTGTTTTGAATGATACATAATTCATATGATTTTCCAAAACATTATTATTATTATTATTATTATGCACAAAATTTATAAATGAATTTTGCTTTAATAAACTAAAATACTGCATTAATACACATTAATATTTATTTCATAAAAAAAGCATTTCCTTTATCAAATTATAACTATAACATATTATTATAAATAATTTCTTCCATACCAAAAATAATCTTTTAATTGCACACAACTATAATTAAAAAATAAATAATTCACAATTACAACTTTGTTCTAAATAAAGTTTATGAATATGATTCAAAAAAATTATATAATTTATATTTTTTCGAAGTTAGCTCGAACACAATATCGAAAGACACTGACACAAACACTGATACGACACGGACACGGACACAGAGATACGTAAAATTTCTAAAATGTTGGACACGGGGACACACACACACATATATATATATATATATATATATATTATATAATGATGAATTATATAAATTGACAATTAAGATTTATGTGCACAAGTATGTTCCAGATTATTTTTTGGAGCAAAAAGATGTTTTTCATGAATTGTTCACAAGGATTTGTTTCTTATTTTTATAATCATTTATGTGCATTACTAACAATTTATACCATAAAGTTTGAATTTTTAAAAAATTAATGTATTTTTCTTTTTTAAAATTGTGTTAGAACCCTACTAGAATTGTCAAAAATATAACAAATACTTTTTAAAATGGACACTTCACGGATACGTGTCCTACAGGTGTCATACGAGTGTCGGTGTCCGATTTCGTATCGGACACCGACACGCCATTTAAGAGAAGTGTCTGAGCTTCATTTCAATTGCCGAAAAAATAATTTTAATTAAAAAACAATTATAATTAACAAATAATCAATCAAATTATTTTTTTTTTATCAATTTTTAAATGTAAGGCAAATGTATAAAGTTACATTTTTGTTAATTAAAAAAAAATACAATTTCTATCACACTCATCACATGACTTATAAACTTTTATAAATTTTTCCTACACTTTCCACTATATTTACCTTAATGCAAACACCCTAACTTTCTTTATACTTTCTCTTTAAATCATATCAAATTCATTCCCTCATTTCAACTTCCTAATCCAAACAAAACTTGTATTTCCTCAACGTTCTTTTATATAAGAGGAAACCATTTCAGAAATATTTGCACCTTTCAGCCCATATAGCAACGCAAATTATTAGAAGCAAATACAACACATTTGTCAGATTCTTCGATAGAAGCAAACAAGGACTGCTCATTCATTCCATACAAAACCAAAATTGAGGAATGATATATTAAGATGTTTTATTTCCAACTTTTAATTGATTATCAGTTGTAAAAATTGAAGATAAAGAAAAAGAGTTGTATAGTGAAACAAACAATGTATCATTTCCCAAACCAATTTATTACCACAAAAATACTATTCTTATAAAATATACATATGTATCCTGCTCATTTTGAATTAATATATTTAAATTAATTGATAAAGACTATAAAAAATATTTTGGACTACAATAAATAATGATAAAAAAGCCAATTCAATCAAAATGCGACTGTATTTTAATGAGAAAAAAAACCTATAACTTGTTTATATAAAAAATAATAGATACCAAAAGAAGTTAAATCTAAGAAAAAATAGTCTAGATAACATTGTCCGAATCGTTCCTTTTTCATCTAAATCTTACAAAAAGATCCTCTAACCAAATCCATCCTTAATACTTTCTACTATATTTTGAGAAATAATTAGGTACTATTAAAACACATCTGTATCAGAAATCTCCTTTACTCCTCCCTCTGTTACACTATTTTTATCAACAAATAATTTTCAACCATGTTTATAGGACCTTCAACTTTTGCAATGTTACAAAGAGGAGTAAAACTAGATGATATAAAGATTAGCACTAAATTATAGTCCAGCAGTACAAAAGCTATCCATCTAATGATTCCTTCTCCTTTCCAGCTTTTTTAATGATATCCGTATGCACCGATACTACCAGCTATTTCTACTTTCTCATGATGTAACTGGGATGTTGATAAATTGAATGTTATCCAGCAGTTACACCCAGACTCGAGGCAAGTACAAAGCTTAAGATGCACCAAAAAAATTGAACCTTCTTAAGGTGATTATCATCTATATGAGTAGCCATTTTTTGCCCATAGGAGGACGAAAAACTAAAACACCGCTCACACAGTAATAGTAAATGGTATCCCAAAATAAAAATCTGATTTTTATGATAATCTCTCAAATAATCACTATAAAACTTCATATGAAGGCATAATAAAGTCGATTCCAAATTAAACACAGGAATATTTAAACAACCAGTAACAAGTCAATAAACAAGACATGATAAAAGAGACTCCTCAACTACTAGACCTAAGGGAAATGCAGAAGACAGAATTAGATCCTCAGTCTTCCTCTTCACCCTCATTCTCAGCAATGTTGAAATATCTCAACTCATAGACATTCCTGTCCTTGTTGGATGCAATCACCCGAAGCCAATCCCTCACATTGTGCTTTTTCAAGTACTTCTTGGTCAAATACTTCAGATACCTGAGAAAGGTGTGATGAAATGAAAATATATAAGCAAAGGAAATTACTAGCACCCAAAGAAATTGGGCTATAAGGGAAATTTTTTTACAGCATGGGGCTTATGATGGATTTTTTCCTATTTAAACATTAAAAAACACAACCACACAGATACTTAATCACGTTAACATCCCAAGTAAAGACAGAGGCTTTACGCTTACTAGAATTTTCTCCACAACTCTCACAAGTCACAACATTTTGTCCCTTTTGTGAACTCAAGGCAATATTTACACGATACAAACAGGTTAGAGCGTAAATACAACATGTAAGCAATCCGACTATTCACAACATAAGCACTAAAAATAACACATTTAATCGTACACGACGAAATAATACAAGCATCAAATAACTGAAGCACTTTAAAACATTATTACCACCTTTAACTTTATACCCATTAATCAATATCTCAGTACAAAATTACTTTCGAACATACTAGAAAACTTCGTCGAATACCCTAAGTCTTCTAGCACCTTTTCTTATCATGATGATCTCAGTGTCAGTAACAGGGTCCTAGATCTATTATCTCCACAATTTGAATGTCTCACAAAATAATACCATTAATGAACGATGAACAACCACACGGACAAATACAGCCCCAAGACTTTGTAAGTGCTATGGCGGGTTAAAAGTCCACTACCACAAAAAAAGGGCATAGAAGAGCAGCACGATGAATTGAATATTAGAAAAAAAAATATACCTTTTAGAGAAGTTGCTGTCAGAGGTGACGGTGATCTTGCTCTTCTCCCGTGTAACGGTAACGGAATCGCCGAGTGCACCGGCCTTGCCGCCGACCTTAATCCTCTCTTGAAGAAACTTCTCGAGAGAAGCAATGTCCATAATCTTGTCCTCCACCGGCTTCGCGCAATCGATCACGAAGCTTGATGCCTTCTTCTTCCCCTTGGCCCCGCTCATTTTCGCGCCTCTCTCTCTAACACACACTCTCTCCCTCGTGACGGTGATAAGCAGCAGGGGCACTAACAGAGAGACCAATATAAACTAGGGTTTCTGTCTTGTAAAACTGCAGCAACACCTGCCGTTTCAACTGTTTATTATAAGCCCAGCCCAAAATACTTGGGCAGAAAAAAATTATTATGGGCCGAGACCCAACAAAGTAGGCCCAAAACGTTCCTCTCCCATGCTGTTCTATTCTACGCGCCTACGTGGCGACGGAGAGAAAATGGAAGAAAACCTGGACGGCGTCGCTCCGTGCTCCTCCCTCGCCGTTGAGGCTATTATTCGTGTCGGAGCGGTAACATTGTTTATTCCTCTTTGCTTCAATCGCAAAATAATAGACCTAATGAAAGAAACTCTGAATTGTTCTTCAGGCCGGTGCAATCTGGGGCTTGTGCGCTGGTCCATACGACGCTCGTCAACAGGGTAATTTTCTTTAATATGTGGGGACTCCTAGTGCGGATTTTTCCAACTATGGATTCTCCTATGATTTTCAATTGCTAATTCGTGATCATCCATTTATGTGTGCAGGACTAACAGGCATTGCTAAAGCTTCTTTTGTGGTAAATTATTATTTTTTGTTTATCAAATTTTGCAAAGCTGGTGGTAGGGTTTTTCTGTGAGTTGATGACATATTTTGGGTTGCCATTATCAGGCTAACACCGTTCGCAGTTTTGGGATTCGATGCGGTAATCTATCTATGCTCAAGATGGTGTTTGGGCTGTGTAATAATCTTTTGTGGCGTTAACGTTGCTTGATTTGGGGTTTTAGGGTTTGTAGCCGGCGTTTTCAGCATTACGCGATGCGGGGTTCAGAAATACAGGGGGCGGAATGATTGGGTTAGTTCACTCATTCTTTCTCTTATGCCTTTTGCCTTAGTTTCCAAATGATCAAGAAAATATTCAATCGTCATTTGACGAAATAAAGATTTTGCAACTGTGCAATGCAAGTGGTGCTACAACACTACAACGTAGTCGTTTTTTGAACATTCTAGACCTGTAATGAAGCTTAGATTTTGCTCTTTAAAGATAGTGTCAGGAAATAGAGTGTATCCTTCTTGTAACGACAATGAATGATGATTTTTTGCTTCTCTTCCTGGATTGTTTATGCGTTCCTTCAGTCATGCCAGATGTGTAGATATCTTTAGTTATTCTTTGCTATACCTGGTCTGTGATCTCAACACTGCATGGTGATGACCGAGAGCTTTCTAACGGTTTATAAATCTTAGGATTTTTGTTTAGGATTCAGATGCACTGTGATCTCTGCAAAGGCACTCCACTTTAGTAACCAAAGGCGAAATGAGTATAGGCAGAGAGATTAAGGTTGCACATGTATAATATGCCCAGATACATATTTTAAACACCCGAGAGAGTAAAGTGCTCTCTTCTCATCCATAATGAAGCTTAGACCTGTTATTTTTCCGACAATTCATGACCTGTAATGTAGCTTGGACTTTGCCCTTTAAGGATAGTACAAAGAAGCAGTTGGTGTGCTTCTAAAAATGCCAATAAAAGGGTTCGGATTGGTTTAGACATTCCTGCAGTCTTGTCAGGTGTTTAGATATCTATAATTTGTTATCCTTGGCTGTACTTGGTTGGTGACCGCATTACTGCTTCATGGTGTCGGAGAGCTTCTTGCAAGGTTAGCAATGAAGGGGACGGGTGTATACTTGGAAAGACACTCCACTCATGTAAGCAAAGATGAACAAGTATAGGCAACCAAATGAATATACCTATTCAGCCCAGGTAGTCCAAAATTGGCAAAAAATATTAATATCGCACATGTGCAATATTCCTAGATAACATATCCTCTGAGTATCTGGAGTTTGATTTTTAAAAATTAGTTGATAGATACATTTGGGGTACTGCTTTGATACAACTTGCCTCCCAAATATATAATTTTCCGAAGATGCAGTGCCATGGTATTTTTTAATTGAAATGGTTGTGTTCAATATTACTCCAATGCTTCTGTTACTGTCTTACACATAATACTTTAATAGCTAAATCGACAAGAACTAGGCTGGTAATACTAATTTAGGTCTCACATTTCATATTCTGCTGCTTTTGCACAGCTATTTTTTGTTTTGGGTCTCACATTGCCTATATCTCTGGTCTCACATTACATCTGTTAACATCCTCTTCATCGATTGTTCAAGTACGATCTTCCCTGATCATCAAAACAAAAATCGGCCGTGGCTCTAGTCTCTTTACAAATATTTTGCTTGCCAGGTAAAATCATACCACATCAATTTCAATATAGGATGTTCCAACTATAAGCTCGACTACTCATAGTCCCAAGGCACTATGTCCCTCTGATTGCGTGAAACTAGCCAGATACATGTAGTTCACTTTGTATTTAGTTTAATAAAAGAGCTTTTGGGATGCTGTAATGTCCAAGCACATACTTACTCAGGCTTTCGACGGCACTGTCCATTTTGTGCAAATGTGTCAATTTATGTGCCTCCGTGAGAGGCAATCTGGACTTGTAGAGCTCATTTGTTTCAATTTCTTTTCATTTTCAAAATTCATTTTTGAAGATTTTTAGTGTGTTTGCTTAGTTTTTGAAAGAAAAAGCAAGAATCTAAAATAAATCAGATTTCTTATTATTTTGAGTAGCTATTTGAAGAAGGCTATAATCATAGCTAACTTTTGAAATAAGGTGTGTTTTTCATAATTGTAACTAAACAAATAATGGTTTCTACCTTCAGAAAAAGTTTTACAATATAAATTACTTTTTATATCATTTTTAATTGTACAATTTTATCTTTTATCAAATAAAAATAATTTTACTATTTGATATATGTAACTACACAGTTTTTTACCCAAAAGTAATTACATAATCTATCCATTCAAAAATAATCATCACAAACATTGAATAACTCATAAGTGAATATAATTCTCTTATACCATTAAATCTTTTTATTGTTTCACACAATCCTTCTAAAATTACACTTATAAAATTATCTAATTTTGTAAAGGTTTTTTTTTAAAACTGTTTGTAATAGAAATAACATCTGTTTTTCTCTACTATATTGTAATTTTTTTTCTAATACTCTTACAAACTTCAATCAGCCGTGAGTATAGTGAATTCCTGCTTGAGCACTGCAAAGCAATTATACATTCCGCGGTGATCAGTGACAGGTCGGTAGGTGATAGGTTCTCGGTAATATATTTCTCTGGGAACTTTGAATTCTTATTCTGCTGTTAAATTCTCTAACCAAACAAAAGACTGCATATGATCAGTTGTTCTGACCAAATGGAAGTTAATATTGCATTTTTTGCATGATTGTGTACCTTATCATCGATATATTGTAGTTTTTCAGGCGTACCAAGCATGCTGGACTATTAGCATGGTTGCATATGTAGGCTTTAAACAACTGTGATGTTAGTAACACTATAAAAGGAACATGGTTCAATAATTTGCCGGAAATTAATTTTAAATTTTTCCCTGACAGGTCAACGGTTTGATCGGGGGTGCTGTTGCTGGCGGCGCTGCTGCTGCTGGAACGCGAAATTGGGCACAGGTGATTGGGATGGCTGGTTTGGTTTCTATTTTCTGTGCTGCAGCTGACTATTCCAGAACATCTTAAAATGCATATTAGTTAGCCTGAACAAAGAATATTAGAGACGATTAATTTTCTTGAATTACATCAACAGGCAAAATTCTGTTATTTGGCAACTTCTGCGTAATTGTATATTTAAGAATGTATTGTACTGAAGTTTTAAAAGATACCAAATTTTATGAATTTAAAAAAACTATGTTGAAATATAATTACTTATCATATTTTTTTACAAAAAACTTTATAATCAAAGATTTTGTAGATTAGATTTTAATAAATTTATAATATTAGAATTTATATTATTTGAAATAACATTATTATAGATTTATAAGATTTGAAATAATCAGTGAACATTTAAAATTGTAAGAGTTAGCAAAAAAATTACAAATATGAAGTTTGATAAAAAATAAATAGAACTAATGATTTCTTTTTTGTAATATTTTAACTGCGAATTGATTAGTTTTATATTCTATATTCCTATTGAAGAAACAATGTTTACTATTTACCTGATTATATGGTGATTTTTTTTGTATTTGGTAGCATAGGTTGACACTTGAAGTAATTTATTTTCATGTCAAAATCATTAATTGACTTATCCCAAAACATTGTATAGAATTTTTTTTACTCAGTATCATTCATATTAATACATGTTGAGTTTAGTTCCGTATTAAAATAACTCTTCAATAAAATTATCCAATGGGAATTCTATTGATTTTTATCAAATTGATAAAGATCACGTGATTTTTCATTTATTAGATATCCTATATTTATTACATATTTATAAAAGTACATTTATTATTTTTTTTCTGTCCGACAAAGACTGCTGAGACGTTTTTGCTTGTTCGGAATACTTATTTTAACCTTGATAAAAAGTTTATGTAAAAAAATATTCCATAACCTAACCAAGCTTAAAAACGCGTGAAAAATGGTGGCTCACATAACTATAATTGTGTTATTGAAAAAAATGCCAGAAACAATTGTTCCTATATCAAAATTTGTTTACAATACGCCTTCTATAAAATAAGGACAATAATCTAATGACCATTGCGCAAGGGTTTCTTAAATTTTAATTTGTTAAAAATAATAATAAAAAAAATATGGCGGATTAACTAACCACTACGTAAAAACCTTTAATTCGATATTCTGTATCAAGTTTTAAAATTAAATTGCAGAAAAGACGTGAGAGATTATATGTTTTAGTAAAGAAAGAGATAATTAAATACTCTACCAACGAATGCCTTTAGATAAAGAAAATAATATTATCTCTTTTAATTTAATATTATTGGAAAATAGTAGCATTTAGGTACATACCCATTAATTGCAATATATAAGAAATAGAGCTTAACCTTAGGAGGATAGGAAAGAAAAGAGTCAGTAGTCAATCTGACAGACAACACCACCTATGCATTAAAGCAAACCTCGTAGCAGCCTTCATTTATCTCTATTTTGAGCTTGTAATTGCCCTCCCTTTTCCAAACTATATTCATGAATGGGTGTTCTACCTATTCCTGTTAGGAAGATGAGATCTAAAGAACTATCGAAGTCTTCTCCTTCCTTCGGTCGGTCAGGTTACTAGGTGATGAGCTGAGATTCCTCTCGTCCTCCTGCTTCTCCTTCGGCACTCACTCTCGGCTGAACACCGGATGGTGGGGGTACCTACAAAGGCACTCCGACGCTCAAGTCAGTAAAGCGGGTGGTCAGCTCTCAGGTAGGTGAATAGTAATAAATGACATACCTTACTCTTTGGAATGCGTGCTATTTATATTATTCTAATGGGCCTACCTTGTTGGGCCCGCTTATCGGAGTGGATATCGCTTAGGGTTGTATTACCTAATTCTTAATGATGGATTAACTTCACTGATCTTGGTTTGAGCGTTAACGGTAATAGGGGTCGGCCGTCGGCCAAGTTCCCCTGGTATGGGTCGGCCATCAGCCAAATTTCCCTGGTCTCGGTCATCTCGGCCAGGTCTTCTAAGGTCTCGGCCAGGTAGGTAGTCGGCCTCGTCGTCTCGGTCAAGTCTCTCAGGTCGCGGCCAGCCTTCCCTTGGTCTTGGTCAGGTTGACCAGGTCTCGGCCAGCCAGGTGGGTCTCGGGCAGGGAGACCGGAGGTCAGCCTCACCCATACCGGTACACTTGCCCCCAGGCTCGAGGGCAGATATGCTAGATGTGCCCGATGAGTTTTTAATGATGGTGTGTCGGTCGGTCTCCCTTAGTTGTGTGGTTGTTTTGTTTCTCGAGGTATGATGTGACCTTAGGCGGCGTGACGCGACCCTAGGTGGCGTGACGCGACTGCCATTAATGAGGGGTTTTTCGGGCGGGAAGTGTTGTGAACCGTTGGATCCAAGAGATCCAACGGTTGAGATTTGTGCATCGGTTCAGAATCCGAGGCCCATGGGCCTTATAAATAGGGATCCCCAACAGTGTCGAGACCTTGCATTTTTCTTAGTGAGTATGTCTGAAAGCCAAGCCTTCTTTCGTCCACTGCTTTGAGAACCGAGTGACCTTTCGGCCTCTTTACAAGGCTTCGCCCTCGCCTACCCTTATTTTAACAAAGGTTAGTCATGTCGTTGGAGTCTCGCCCTACCTCTTATTCTTCGGGTCACCCGTCCTCCCCTGTCGATCGCCCTCCTCAGTCCAAAAAGTCTTCGTGTTCTTCCTCTTTTTGTAGCAGGAACATTATTAATTAATCTATAATATAAACAGAAGACACTTTCGTGATAAGTTTTTAAAAAAAATAAAAAAGAAAAATTTTAAATTTTAACTCAAAATAGTAATCTCAAACTCATTCTGGAAGTAACAAGTGACGCGGTAAAACTTACACATGTCACAAAACTCTCATTTTATTATCACCCACATTTTTCTCTTTCATCTTATTATTACTCACATTTTCCTCTGATTTACTCTCTCTCCTCTCATTTACGCATTTCTCTTTCTTTTATTTTGGTTTCTCTCGTTTACTCTCTCTCTTTTATTCCGCTTTCGTTTTTCTCTCAAGCATTTTCATTTCTTGGGTTTCTTCTTCTCTGGGCACAATTTTCCCTTTCTTGGATTTCTTCTTCTCTGGGTTTGCTCTATGCTTTTTCTCACATTTCGTATTTTTCTTTTGTTTGTGCAGCAACTAATAGATTTTTCTTCATATCCATCGTATGTTCAAGGTGAAATATTTTCCTTCTTCTGTTCGCATGGTTAATTTCATTTTTTATTTTTTTGCTGATTTAATTGTTAATGGAGATTTTTTTTTGCTACTTAGGGTTTGGACTTCCTCTCAAAGACATCTCCTTTTTGTTGTTAAACTTGCTTTTTAAACTTTTTTACTCCTTTTTCCATCTATATTTCAATTTGAAACCATTGTTGAAGTTGTTTTGTTAAAGATATCCGCTTTTTCCTTCTTCTGTTGGAGATTTTTTTTTTTTCAATTTCTTCTTCTCTAGGTTTGCTCTATGCTTTTTTTCACATTTTGCCTTTTTCTTTTGTCTGTGTAGCAACCGATAGTGCAATAGATTTTCTTCATATCCATCGTATGTTCAAGCACCGAGGTGAAATATTTTTCTTCTTCTCTCTGTATGGTTGTTTTCATTATTTGTTTTTGTTGTTTTAATCGTTAATGAAGATTTATTTTTTTGGTACTTAGGGTTTGGACTTCCTCTCAAAGACATCTCCTTTTTGTTGTTAAACTTTCTTTTTAAACTTTTTTTCACCTTTTTCCATCTATATTTCATTCTGAAACCAATGTTGAAGTTTTTTTGTTAAAGATGTTTGTTTTTTCCTTCTTCTCTCCGTTGTTTTCTTAAAGATGTGTGCTTTTTCCTTCTCTTGTCCGCATGGTTGTTTTCATTATTGGTTTAGGGTGTTTTAATCGTTAATGGAGAAATTTTTATTTTGGCTTCTTACTGTTTGGACTTCCTTTCAAAGACATCTCATTTTGTTGTTAAACTTTCTTTTTAAATTTTATTTCACCTTTTTTCCACCTATTTTTCATTCCGATACAAATGTTGAAGTTCTTTTGTTAAAGATGTTTGCTTTTCCTGCTTGATGTTTGTTTTTATACATTTTTAGTGGAGTTATTTTTTACATTATTTTTTTTAATCTGAAGCGAATGTTCAAGTTCTTTTCTTAAAGATGTTTGCTTTTCATCCTTAATGTTTTTCTTTATACATTTTCTGAGACATTTGTCTTTGGTTTCAATTCTTTCTCCTGAAAAACACTCCCAAGACTTAGTAAAATGGCATCACAGTTTCAAGCTGGTATTATTTTGTCTATTTTATCATGTCCATTATTATTATTATTTACGGTTTTCTATCTGTTATAGTACCACTCTCTGTTATAGTACCACCCATACCAAATTTGGAAGACGTTTTGGTTTTGGGTGGATATCGAAAGTCACAGACTCATTCTTAAGTATAATATGGATTTTTCCTATCCTATGGTCAATGGAGGATGGACTCAAATATGTGAATTTTATGCCCTTTCAGGTGATCACGTTGTATATTTTGATTATGTTGGAAATAACTCTTTTAAGTTTACTTGGTTTAAGGGAGAATCGACTTCTTCATCTATAGACAAATTTTATGATTGTCTCCAAAATCGTGGTCCTCTCATTGAGGGTTCTTATGTTCATTTCATTATAGTACTATCACACTATCTGTGTCATTCCAGTCATCTGGTAATTTTTAATTGCATAATTTCGTAATTATTTTTCTTACTTCATATTACTTCATTATTGTATTTATACATGTGTTTATTTGCTTTTAGGATCTTCCTTTTGCTTTTGTCAATTACATTCAGGAAAGCAGATTAAAGTATGTTGTCCTTCATCGACATAAGAGTAAAGTAAATTGCAAAATTCTGATAAGGCCACATCCGAAAGCTTCTATTAATTTGGTTCTAGATGGAGGGAATTTTGTCAGATCCATACACTTTTTGAAGGTGACAAATTGATCTTTGATAGTGGAGTAACCCCAATTCATATGATGGTGTTGTTAGTGCTATGAAAAGTCAAGATTATGTTCTTCTAAATTTAATTTGCCAACGACAATGTTCTGATTATAGAAATTCAATTTGTATTATAGAGATATGTAATTTGCAAATTGTTGTAATGTCCACTAGAGAAAAATAATTCGGTTTACTTTAGTTTAGTTATCAAGTTTTGTTTACATAAATGGTAAAGTTGTTATTTTATATTTTTTATTTCAATTTATTACTTTATAGTTTACTTTGAAAAGAGACATGAAATATGTGTTATTATTTTATAATAATGTGTTGGCATAAATAAATTAAACTTAATAAAAAGTTATTCTTCAATTTAATGTATTTAATTTTATTATTCGCATTAATGTATTCTTCATAAAAAAATTTACGTTAATATTATTCGCATTATATTATATTTCAATTTTCAAATTCAATTTTGTTTTAAGATTTGTGAATAATTATTATAATCTATATTATTAATATTAATATTTCATAATATATCCATATTAATATTCAGAATTTACAATTTCAAGATCATTAATTATCTTTTTGATTCATATAAAATGTTCATTATTACTATTATTTAGCATTTGATTCAAGTTTGAAAAGGTTTAAGAGGTAATTGTGTTTGTGGATTATTAACTTTCATATTATTATTATTATTATTATTATTATTTATTATTATTTATTCTTTCATATTTTCAAAATTTACAATTCCAAGATCATTAATTATCTTTTTGATTAATATAAAATGTTCATTATTACTATTATTTAGCATTTGATTCAAGTTTGAAAAGGTTTAAGAGGTAATTATGTTCGTGTATTATTAACTTTAATTTTATTATTATTATTGTTTATTATTATTATTTATTTTTATTAATTATTATTATTTATTCTTTCATATTTTCAAAATTTATAATTCTAAGATCATTAATTACCTTTCTGATTCATATCTTCTTTTTCTGACTTCTGCTACACACTTATTTCAAATAACAAAATTATTATTATTATTATTATTATAATTATTATTATTATTATTATATTATTATTATAATTATTATTATAATTATTATTATTATATTATTATTATAATTATTATTATTATTACTCTTCAAATATTTAATTTTTCAGATTTTCAAAATTTACAATTCCAAGATCATTAATTACCTTTTGATTCATATAAAATGTCCATCATTATTATTATTTAGCATTTGATTCAAGTTTGAAATGGTTTAAGAGGTAATTATGTTTGTGTATGATTAGCTTTCGTTTTATTATTATTATTTATTATTATTATTATTATTTATTCTTTCAGATTTTCAAAATTTACAATTTCAATATCATTAATTACCTCTTTGATTCATATAAAATGTCAATTATTACTATTACTATTACAAATATTTAACTTTCATTTTCTTCTATTCATCTCATATTTGTTGCAATCTGTTCATTTGCAAAATGGAAATAGTTTCTTTGCCTGACAATACTCATTATATTTTTCTTAATATTATTGGTCCTTTTATTTATTTTCTACTTAAAAAAAATTATAAGTTTTTCAAAATCCTAAATAAATATAAATTCACTCAATTTAATGTCATTCTTAAATAAAATAAAAAAAATGAATAAAGATACTAAATTATTCAAAATTCTAAATAAATACCTATTTTAAATAATTTGATGTCATTCTTAAATAAAAATCTCAAATAAATAATTTTTTCTAAGTTTTTCAAAATCCTAAATAAACACAATATCTTAAATTATTTTATTTCTAACTTAAATAAAAATCTAAAATATATGAAGTTTATAGCTTTTTCAAAATCATAAATAAATATAAGTCCAAAGATATGTAATGTCATTCTTAAATAAAAATTCAAAATCAATATAATTCCTAAATTAATTAATGTCATTCTTAAATAAAAATTTAAATTAAATAAATTTTTATGTTTTTCAAAGTTCTAAATAAATACAAATCTTAAATAATTTTATTTCCCACTTAAATAATAATCTAAAATAAATAATATTTCTAAACCTTTCAAAATCCTAAATAAATACAAAATTTAAATGATTTAATGTTTTACACAAATAAAAGTTATTTTAATTTATAAAAGTTAGTTTAAAATTTATAAATACCAAATACCATTAAATAAATGTATTTTTTCATTCATTTTGGTTTTTCTTTTCACATTTATGAGTAAACTATTGTCGTTTTCAGCCCCTAAAGTACTTCATTTATTGTTCTTCTTTTCAGCTTCATGTAAAGTTCTTTCATTCTCATTTTTTATATTCTCAAAACAGTCCATTGAATGGAAGTGATTTTTTTTGTTGGATAAAGAACATGTTTTATGATAATTGTCTACAGCATAAGACCTTTATTTTTATTTTTTTTTTGGTTTGTGTTGTTAATAGTAGAGCTAGGACCACAGGAAGTGTGTGGTTAACAATGAGGCGAAAAGGAGATAAAGGTTTCATCTTTTGTCATCTTTCAAAGAAAGTGTTAAGAAAGTTTGTATTTTTAATGTATTCAAGTCAAAGATATGTTTGTTTCTTCATTTTCATGTTTGCACAGGATGTGTTGATAAAGTTTTTATTTTTACACAGATATCCCATTTGGTTCAAAATACTTTCTCTAAAATTTTTGGATCTGACATTCCCATTTTCTACTTTCAGTAAACTTAGATATGATTTTAAGCCTTTACCCGCGTGCGTTGCATTGCCTTTTTTGTTCTATTACCTTATTGGCTTAAGTCATTAATGTTGTTTTGTGCTTTTTGTATCAAAGTTTTTCTCTTCTTTGATTTCTTTGCGTTTTTTAGTAATTTGTCAACGTCACCGTTACTTTCATAGGTTTGTATCTTCATTTTCATGTTTTGCAAAGGAAGTATTAAAAAGTTATCATTTTTTCAAATATCATTTTGTACTTTCAGTAATGTTAGATATGATTTTATACTTCTACCGACTTTCTTTCATTTGGTTCTTTTGTTTTTATTACCTGATTATGTTAAGTCCTTAATGTTGATCTCTGCGCTTTCTATCTCACTTTTTCTCCTCTTTGATTTCTTTACGTTTTCAGTAATCTATGAACGCCACCGCTACTTTTATAGCTTTGTTGCTTAATTTTCATGTTTTCAAACTGATTCCCCAATATATAAAGCACCAAAGAAAGATTTTTTTCCTTCTTTTGTCCGCATTGAAAATCAAGAGTGTATGGTTAAATGAAATTGGTAAGATTTCCCGGTTATGGATTCCATTCTTTTATATTTTAGTTCTTCTGTACACATGGTTGTTTTATTACAATTTGTTCATCTGGAAAATGGGAATAGTTTCTTTGTTTGACAATACTCTCATGGTGCAAAAAACCCCTAAACCCTAAACCCTAAATTAGCAAAAAAATCAATAATTAAAACAACAATGTAGACAAAAGAAGGAAAATATTTCACCTTGGTGCTTGAACATACGATGGATATGAAGGAAAATCTATTCCACTACCGGTTGCTGCACACACAAAAGAAAAAGACAAAATGTGAGAAAAAACATAAAGCAAACCCAGAGAAGAAGAAATCCAAGAAAGGGCGAAATGTGCCCAAAGAAGAAGAAACCCAAGAAATGAAAATGCTTGAGAGAAATGAAAAGGCAACGGAATAAAAGGCAGAATAGAAGAGAGAAAGTAAATGAGAGGAGAGAATGAAAGAAACCAAAATAAAAGAAAGAGAAAGGCGTAAATGAGAGGAGAAAGGGAAATGTGGATGATAATAAAATGAGAGTTTTGTGACACATGTAAGTTTTACAACGTGCCACTTGTCACTCCCAGAATGAGTTTGAGATTGCTATTTTGAGTTAAAATTTGAAATATTTTCTTTTTGAATTTTTTTTAGAACTTATCCTGGAAGTGCCTTCTATTTGTATTATAGATTGAAGGACAACATACTTTAACTTGCTTTCTTGAATGTAATTGGCAAAAGCAAAAGGAAGATCCTTCAAGCAAATAAACACATGTATAAATACAGTAATAAAGTAATATGAAGTAAGATTTTTTTTTTTTGAAATTATGCCTAGATGACTGGAATGACACAAATAGTGTGATAGTACTATAGTGAAATGAACATAAGAACCCTCAATGAGAGGACCACGATTTTGGAAACGATCATAAAATTTGTCTACGGATGAAGAAGTCGATTCTTCCTTAAACAAAGTAAACTTAAAAGAGTTATTTCCAATAGAATCAATAATGGACATAATAAAATAGACAAAATAATAGCAACTTGAAACTGTGATGCCATTTTACTAAGTCCTGGGAGTGTTTTTCAGAAGAAAGAATTGAAACCAAAGACAAATGTCTCAAAAAAGTATAAAGAAAAACATTAAGGATGAAAAGCAAACATCTTTAAGAAAAGAACTTGAACATTAGATTCAGATTAAAAAAATATAAGTGTAAAAAATAACTCCATTAAAAACGTATAAAAACAAACATTAAGCATGAGAAGCAAACATATTTAACAAAAGAACTTCAACATTTGTATCAGAATGAAAAATAGGTGGAAAAAAGGTGAAAAAAAGTTTAAAAAGAAAGTTTAACAACAAAAGGAGATGTCTTTGAGAGGAAGTCCAAACCGTAAGTAGCGAAATAAAAATTTCTCCATTAACGATTAAAACACCTTAAACCAATAATGAAAACAACCATGCAGACAGAAGAAGGAAAAAACACACATCTTTAACAAAACAACTTCAACATTGGTTTCAGAATGAAATATAGATGGAAAAAGGTGAAAAAAGGTTTAAAAAAGAAAGTTTAACAACAAAAAGGAGATGTCTTTGAGAGGAAGTCCAAACCCTAAGTACCGAAAAAAAATTCTTCATAAACGATTAAAAAAGCAAAAAACAATAATGAAAACAACCATGTGGAGAGAAGAAGGAAAATATTTCACCTCAGTGCTTGAATATACGATGAATATGAAGAAAATCTATTCCCTTAGCGGGTGCTGCACAGACAAAAGAAAAGGCGAAATGTGCGAAAAAACATATAGCAAACCCAAAGAAGAAGAAATCTCCATTAGCGATTAAATAAACAAAAAATCAATAGTGAAAACAACCATGCATACTGAAGAAGGAAAAAGCAGACATCTTTAACAAAATAACTTCACCATTGGTTTCAGAATGAAATATAGATGAAAAAAAGGTTTAAAAAAATTTTAAAAAGAAAGTTTAACAACAAAAAGGAGATGTCTTTGAGAGGAAGTCCAAACCCTAGGTAGAAAAAAAAAATTCTCCATTAACCATTAAATCAGCAAAAAAAATCAATAATGAAAACAACCATGCGGACAAAAGAAGGAAAATATTTCACCTTGGTGTTTGACATATGATGGATATGAAGGAAAATCTATTCCACTACCGGTTGCTGCACAGACAAAAGAAAAAGGCGAAATGTGAGAAAAAGCATAGAACAAACCCAGAGAAGAAAAAATCCAAGAAAGGGCAAGATAAAAAATAAAAAAAACCCAAAGAAATAAAAATGCTTTTGAGAAATGAAAATGAAAATATATTTTCTCGAACGAGTTACCAATGCTACGCAGTATTTTATTTGTTTTAGATGAGCTCCGTTTTTTTTTATGGCCTATCTAAGTCATCATATGTATTGGAGCCTTCGAGAGCACATTTTTGTTTGAGTCGAATTGAATGTGAGAGAAAAGTTAGATTGGGTAACATATCCATTACCATGGATACTGAAAAGGGAACCGATATTTTGACACCCAATTAAGTGTTGCGCCAGATTACGCCTGCTGATGTGGATTAAAATATAATAAAGTATTATGTGGGGCCAGTATTGTTGAGGTGGCAAAATTTTAAAATTT
>Ga0123342_1004817_pt1 | contig 20240 bp, 17 predicted proteins | sample Turbeawhitnodule_FD_89960 | JGI IMG/M metagenome (GOLD analysis project Ga0123342, IMG submission 89960) | Root nodule microbial communities of legume samples collected from Mexico - Turtle bean Mexico white nodule | ecosystem: Host-associated > Plants > Roots > Nodule | place: Mexico: Nepantla... | reverse complement strand
GTGCCAAAAAAAAGAAACCAAGTCACACTTTCCTTGTGACTAGGAATTGGCTCCAAATTCAAATGCTTCTCATTTGAATTTCCCTCCACTTTCTTTTGAATTTCCAGCCCTCTAAACACTATAGATAAGAGGGCTTGACTCATGTATTTGCAAGACTATTTTGAGTAATGAAATGCTGCCCAAGTGCCATTCAAATTACTCCCTTGCCAAATTCTCTCTAGAATTAGGTTGTTAGTCTTCAATCTTCACCCTCAAATGGAGATGGCCGAACCACTCCAACCCTCACTACTCCTCATGCACCTTCAGGGCACCCACACTTCCTAGGAAGGCCTTGTTCCACTCTCCTCCACTAAGCTTCCGCACCCATCATCATCAAAATCAAAGAAGAGCTCAAAGGAATGCCATCAATTTGTGCATATGAAGTCGTGCCGAATTGGCACGACTTGCCTAAATTTGTAATTTTTTTTAAATGGACCCCATTTTGGTAAAAAGCAAAAAAAATAACCCCATCATGATTAAAATCCCGAACCCGGGATATGAGCATTGAACAGTTTTAATTCCTTTTTTTTACTTTATGCTTGAACAATTTTAAATATCCGTAATATTTAATCTTTACCGAACGATATAACTTCGATGTTTGAATCTTTCTTTGATTTCTTTGCCATAATATCTTGAACTCGGTTGACTGAGCCTTTTGCAATATTGATCGTGTCTTTAATAGTTTGTAGATAGGGCTTTAACGATGCTTGTTAAATCGAAATAAATGGTATGAACTTTACCAAGTATAATGGAATAATTTCCTTTGATATTGACTTAGGGATATCAATAACTTGTTATCGTAAAAAATAGAATAAATGGCCGAGCATTAATAAAAGTAGGAGAATTTGATGTGTTGGTCTTGATAACTCGAACGAGGCCATAATTCATGTAAGAATTCCATCCGACCGATGAGTTGTAATAAATCAATCGAAGTAAAAAATCGGCCTGATGAGTCATGAATGACTTACTGCTTGTATGGCGAATTAAGTAGGCTTTATGTGCCTCACAGGGCTACATGCAAAACTTTATTTATGTGGTAAAAAATGATACCTTGAAAAAAGGCGTACTTGCGATTAATATGTTGGTTCGAACTACATCGTTGCAGATTAATCAAGTACACATCGTCCGATATGGATTGCTAGTAATTAAGCAACTGCCATCATCGGTTAGTAAGCGTTCGGTCGGTAATGTCCATTAATAGTTAAGCAGTTGTCATTATCGAGATAGTTGTTCGATCGGTGAGAGTCGCTAGTAGTTAAGCGACTGCCTCAACTGAGCGGTTGATTGATAACGGTCTCTAATAGTTAAGCGACTGCCGTTATCGAGATAGTAGTTTGGTCGGTGAGGGTCGATAGTAGTTAAGCGGTTTCCTTGATGGAGCGGTTGATCGATAAGGGTCGCTAGTAGTTAAGCAGTTGCCTCGACCGAGCAGTTGATCGATAAGGGTTGCTAGTAGTTTAACAACTGCTGTTATCGAGTGGTAGTTGGTCAGGTGGTGGTAACCTTGCGATCGGTAGGGGTCGCTAGTATATGAGCAGTTGTCGTTACTGAGTAATACCTGTTCAACAATGTGTAAAATATGCAAGAATATATAATTTTAAAGTGCCTCGTTAAAACCTTCTCAATCAGAAACCTTCCTTAGGGATAAAACAACTATTTTTATTGAAATTTGTCAACTATAATAGAATTTGAGATGCGTGGCATTCCATGTTCTTAGTACAAATTTTCCAGATAGAAATTCTAGATAATAGGCTCCGCCGACCGCTTTGTCTAAAATGCGAAAAGGTCATTCCTAATTGCTTGAGAATTTGCCTTCCTTTTTTCGGGCGTCGCTACGCATTCGCCAAGTCAAGTCTCTTTTTTGAAAGCTTCTTGGAGTTACCTTCAAATTTTGTCTTCTTGCCACCCGAACCTTGCATGCTTCTTTCCTTATTCTGCTTTTATCTCTGAGTTCGTTAATTAGGTTGAGGCCGACTAATAGGCTTTCTTAGTTGAGATTCAATTCTAGAGTTTTTCGTCGTAGAGAGGGTTCTCTGACTTCCACTGGGATAATAGCCCCCGTTCCATACATTAGATTGTACGAATTTCCTATGTAGTGGACTATGGTGTACATCAGTAAGCCCACAAGACTTCAAGAAGTTCGTCTGTCCACTGACCTTTAGCTGGGCCGAGTCACTCTTTTAATTTGTTAAGAATTACTTTATTGTCTGCTTCGGCTTGACCGTTGGTTTGAGGGTGTTCCACCAAGCTCGTGATATGTTTGATATCGAGCTTTTAATAAAATTCATCCAGTACTTGGTTGATGAACTGCTGGTCGTTGTCGGTGATGATCACATGGGAAATCCCGAAATGGAACACAATACTTTCTATATAAAATGTTGAACATTTCGAGTTGTGATCGCTGCCAAGGGTTCAACCTCTATCCAGTTGGTGAAATAGTCTATCCCAACTAGAAGGAACTTACACTGTCCTTTACCTGGAGTAAAGGGTCTGATGATATCCATTCCCCAATGCAAAAACGACAATGGGGAGAGAATGTAGTGGAAATTCTAGGGCTTCTGATGAGACACACTATCGTATTCCTATATCTTGACACATTTTTGAACAAAATTTGTACAGTCTCCCTGCACGGTCGGCCATTAGTAACCTGCCCTTTATACCTTAGCGACCATTATTCTTGCTCCCGATTGAGTACCACATACCCCTTATTATATTTCTTGCATGACATAATCAACCTGGTTAAAAGAGATACATATTAAGAGTGGTCGAGTATATCCCCGATGATAGAGATCCTGGTCAATAAGAAGAAACTGAGCGGTCTGCTGTCTCATTGTCTTTTCTGATTGTGCTCCATAATCCCCATTTGTTAAAATCTGTTTGATATGTGTCATCCAGTTTGGTTGTACATCAGTCGTCATGCATTTGTCTGAACTAACGCTGGGATTCTTCAGGGTAACATAGATGATTGAGTGATGGTTAAATGTGAAAGCATATCGGCTCGGGTATTATGCTCCCGACAGATGTGCTCGATTGTTATTATGAACAAAATAATAGTATCTATGGAGCAACGATTCCTTGACCTCGAATTTCCATTGAGCTGACCGACAACAACTTGGGAGTCACTTATGAAAATAAGCCTTTTAACTTCCAAATCCAGGGTTAGATTGAGACCAACTATAATGACCTCATACTCACTTTATTGTTTGATGTTTTGAATTCAAAATTTAAGGCTTGCTCGAGGAGAACGTCACCTGGTCCTTCGAGCACCATCTCTACATCGCATGATCTATTGTTGGAGGAGCCATCAACATGCAAGATCCATTGAGAGTCCTCCTCTTCGGTCGGATGAGGGCTGAGCTTGGCTGCAAAATTGACCAAAACTTGTGATTTAGTTGCCCCCCTAGGTTGGTACTCGACGGCCCATCCGATCATCCGACCGACCAAATCTGGCTTTGCTATTATCTTTATTATCGGATAGTTGGTTTTGACTATTATGCGATGTTTCTTAAAATACACGCGCATTCTCTGTGTTGTTATCACCAAGGCCAAGGCTACCTTTTCAATCATCTGGTAACGAACCTCAGCGTCGTGAAGTTCCCGACTGATAAAGTAAACTGGTCGCTCCTCCTTTTCAACCTCTTGAACCATTGCTGCACTAATCGCGTCTTCAGAGACAACGAGGTAAATAGTTATGGGCTTCATGGCGTTTAACTTTTGAATAATCGGGTAGACACTAAAAAAAATTCAATTGAAGGAAAATCCTTTCACACTCGTCCGTCCATTGGAACTCAGCCGCCTTGTGTAGTAATTGTACGATGAGCTTGGTTTTCTCTCCTAGCCTTGGTATAAATCTAAAGAGGACTGTAAGTCGCCCAATCAGTCTTTGAATGTCCTTGACATTCTTAGGGCTCTGCAAATTGATGATTGCCCTACATTTCTCAGGGTTTGCTTTTATGCCACGGTGAGTGAGCATACCCAAAAACTTTCCTCCTTCAACCCGAACGCACATTTGTTAAGGTTGAGCCGCATGCCATGGTCGCGAATGGCTTGAAACACTTCTTGTAAGTCTTTGATACGTTGTTGGCATGAGTCGGATTTGACCACAATGTTGTTGACATAGACTTCAAAGTTTCGGCCGAGCATCCCCTTGAACATGTAATCCATCAATCGTTGATAAATGGCACCTGCATTTTTAAGGCTGAACGACATGACTTCATAATAGAAGTTATTATAGTCGGTCATGAACGCTGTTTTTTCTATGTCTCTCGGATGCATCTGAATTTGGTTATATCTAGAATATGCATCCAAAAAACTTAAAATGTTGTGGTCGGCCGCTTCGTTGACGAAGCGGTTGATGCTCAGTAGAGGATAAGAATCTCTTGGACAGGCTTTATTGAGGTCAGTATATTCAGTGCACATCCTCCACTTGGCATTTTACTTTTTGACCATGACCACATTGGCCAATCATGTAGTGTAGTGTGCTTTTCTGATGAAGCCAACTTTCACCAACTTCTCGGCCTCTCGTCGTACAGCTACAAACTTTTCTTCGCACATCTTTCATTTTCTCTAGGGTACTGGTTTGGCTTCTTTGTAAACGGAGAGACGATGTGTAATAACATACGGGCTCACTCCAGGCATATCGACAGTTGTCCAAGCAAACAAATCAACATTTTCAATCAAAGTTTGGCTTACCAGCTTGCTATCGTCCAGTTTAACAAAAGTTCCCATGTGTGACGCATGCTCATCATCTCGTAGGGATAAAGGGTGAAGGTCCTCGCCTGGTTCAATACGGCTTTGTCAAGTCGAGAATCGAGATCGAAAAGGGCGACCATGTGCACTTTTGTTCTTCTCTCTCGGGATTGTTACCTGGTTATTTCCTTGCACCTTGGAGAGTGTCCCCTCCATCCTATAGACCGTCCGTGCGATGAGGTGTTGTATAACCGACTAGTCGATTCAACCTTCAAACTCGCGACATAACATTCAGGAGCTATCTTTTAATCGACAAGGATTGTTACGATGCCACCGGGTCCCGATGGGAACTTCATTGTGAGGTGAGGAATGGATAGTATTGCTTGCAGGCGATTTATGGGCGACTGTCCAAGCAATATATTATAAGAGGTATTTCCGTTTACAATAAGATACATGATTTTTATTGTCTTGCAAAGATACCCCTCTTCCCTGAACGTAGTGTACAAATCGATGAATCCTATTATGTCCACCCGCTTCGCGAAAAATCCAACAATATGTTTGTTGCAGGGCTGAATTTTTTATTTTCTCGTTGTTTTGAAAGTCTTCTAGTATAGAATATCGACCGAGCTGCCCTAATCCACCAAAACCTTGGTGATGGAAAATTTATCTATATCCACGGTGATGACCATGGGGTCGTCACGGGTTGGGTCTGTGGTAGTGAAATTGTCATATGTGAAGGTGATTGACGATATCCTCGGTCGACTCTTGGTGGTTACCGGTGTTGAACAAGGTGCTTTGATCTCTCTAAATCCAAGTGGAAAGCTTGAAGACCCTACTGATGTGTGTGTGTGTTGTTTATTTGTTTGAAAGCATGAAGACCCTGCTTGAAGAATACTTAAGATGATCCAAGGTTAATTGAATCTTTACCTTTTTGAAAAGATGAGTTTCCTAGAATGGTGTAAAATTTCAACCTGTTGAAATGTCGATTCAACTTGTTGTTTGAAACTTAGTGGTTTTTAAAATGGCTTGGAAAAGCTTAGCTTTGCTTTGGCTTTGCTGTCAAACAGATTCAACCTGTTGTTTTGATAAATCATCTGGTTGTTTTTTTTGAAAACCTTAACAAAATTTTGTTAAAAGGTTTTAATTTGTTTTAAATGATTCCAACAACTTTTGGTTTTTGATTTAACTGCTTTGATCATTTGATTGGGGCATATAAAGATGGTTATATGCTCCTTTGCATTAACTAAGAAAGAAAGATGAATAAAAAACAATATTCAAAATTTGAAAAAGCTTTTGGACCATTTCAAGTGTGGAATAGGATTGAGTTTTGTACTTCTAAACTTTAAGCTTTGATTTACCTAGCCGTATTTTGTTCCTCTTCTTCCTTGAACATTGTATTTTTGTGTGTTCTAGTGTGGTGCAGTTTCAGAAGGTGTTTCTGGAAACTGAGTGGTTTGCCAAAACTAGTGTGTGTTCTTAAGGGGTTCAATATCATCACTTTTGGTGTGTGTTTTGTAATCTAGGTTTGATTACATAGTGAATTCCCAGTGGTTAGTTGAGGATTAGATGTAGCTATTGGTTAAGAGTGAAAGGATGTAGCACTCTATCCCTACACTCATTAAAATGTTTTAACATTTTTTTTCAAATCTGTTGGTATAAGCAACCGGTTGTTTCATGAAAATAATTGGTTGATTTTTCGGAATCAAACTTAAAAACAATTTTTTTTTGGTTGAACATAATTTTCAATTGATTGATTCTTCATAACTTTTCATTCTACCTTCAATACTTGTGAAAATCTTTCATAAACAATTCACCCTCATCTTATTTAAGACCTCTAATTCTAGCAACCGAGTGGACCGATTGAATGGCCCGAAGATGCTTTTTGTGTGGGGAGCTGGAATATCTGCCTCCCGCGAATCTTCCAGCGATAGTATTTACTTGGCCCACGGTGTATTTGTGGTCTCGGTTCTCCAGGGAAGGAGTGCTCCGACTGACGTTTTCGAGTGGAATCGAACCAACAATGGTGTTGATGACCTCCCAGGTGCTATGTCTTGATCGATCGTTCCTTTGAGGACTCTCGCTTCATGGCCGAGTCCTATGCACATAACTTTCAGTCCTTCTTCTCTGCTTGGCTGGATGTTGGTTATCGTCAAAACGACATGATCTCGTCCACGCTCTGTGTACTGCTCTTTCTGATCCTTAGCAAGGTACCTCTCCCTTTGTGGGGATCAGTATGAGTTAGCGTTTGATTGGACAAACTTGCACAGATGACCGACTTGGACAAGTTCCTCTATTATGCCCTTCAGCGCTTGACACCTCTCGATTGTATGGCCGAAGTTGCGGTGGTACTGACAATGCTTGGACATATCGGCATTTCTTGGAATTTGTAGCTGTTTTAGGGTCGGGATCAGTTTGGCTTGTAGTGCCTCGTCCAGAATTTTATCCCTTGCAGCATTCAATGGGGTGTAATTAAGAAACCTTGGTCCTTGATTTTATCTAAATTTGTTCGATCTACCAGATGTAGGTGGACTTCCTCTGTCCTTTTCCTTCCCTTTATCTCCTCCATTCTCGGATCAAACACTTTTGTGGAAGTCGCTTAACTCCTTTATCGGCATGAATTTTGTTGCTCGGTTCCTCAATTCATCAAGATCATTGGCTGGTCTCCTGATCAAACATTCGGTGATCGACCTAGTCAGATTGCCGAGACCAGGTGATGCATGGCTATTTCTGGCATGAAATTTCTGATAATCATACAAACTTTACTGAACCTTTCCATGAATGCCCGTAAAGATTCCTCCTTCTCATGCTTTACGTTAAGGAGGGCCAATCGACGACGTATGATGCGGTCGACTCGTTGCGTATTGCGTAGTAAATTTAGCCGCCAAGGCTTTGAATCTATCCACCGAATTAGGTAGGAGCCGGGTGAACCAACTAAGCGACCATTCTTTAATAGAGTTGGGGAAAACCTTACACAACATGGCCTTGTTCGTTGTGTAGAGGTTCATCTGTGTCTTAAAAACATTCAAGTGCTCGTTAGGGTTTGTGGAACTGTCATAAATCCTGATAGTCAGTCCCTTCCATTTGGAGGGGAGTTGTGCTTCCATTATTTCATACGTAAAAGGATGTCCTTTCGGATCGTCATCGGCACGGTGGGACTGCTCAGTTTGCCTGGAGCTTTGATGAGTACGCGTTTGCGCAATTGTCTTTTTGGTGTGAGTGTGATCACACGATCGAGATTTCTCCTCTTGTCTGAATTTGTTGAGTCAGTGTTTTAACTCTTTATTCTGCTCCTTGAGAAGGCACACTTCCTGAAATTGACACCATTGTTGCTAGTTTGGAGTTGATTTGAAATTGACTACTCTCTCGACACCACGATGGGTGCCAATTGTACCTGTATAGGCAAAGAGGGCCTAGATAGTATACGAGATTGTTGTTTCTTATTCCTTCCTTCGAGTCTCCTTCCTCAAATGCTGATGCTCGGTCGGGGGTTACCTGAAAAAGGTACTTTGACGATCAAGTAAGTATTCTATATAAAGAGTGTATATTTGTAATTGATAAAAGTGTCCCTTACACCTCTATAAAGGGTTCATTTATAGTGTTGATTATGGACCCTTTTTGTGATGGGCTGAACATCATTTATTCACTAATATTCATTGTTATCCCTGATTTGGAGGGAGATATGTTGGTATATAAATATGTTGGGATATATGAAGACTATTTGTACCATCTTTCAGTTAATTAGTATTTAGTTTATTTGTCAAAGATATTTTCTGCATATTTCAAGATATGAATGTGACTCATTCAGTGTTATTGTAACTGTCGTTACTATTATTTATTGCATACCTTAAAATATTCTTTGACTCGATCTGTCACCATATTCAAGACTAATTCGTCCGGTACGATATATATTAAACATTTACAATAAAAATGGCACGTAAATATAGTATTAAGAATAGGAAAGTTTTTTTATATAAAAAATTCATACCTTTAATAGACTCAGTGACATATCTAAATTATAAAGAGAAAGTTTAATTTGGAATATTATGAGAGAACTTTTTAGAAACTATTTACTGCAAATAATTTTAATTTAAAAATTCAATATAAATTAACTGACACAAGTATATGTAATAAGGAAAACTGTTATAAAAATAATTTTATATTAACCAAACACATAACAGAAGAAATAGTATTGGAAACTCCCTTTCTCCCAAAATTACTTGACATTATTAATATTAATAATAATTAGAAATTACTTGACATTATTAATATTAATAGTAATTGGATAAGTTAAGGAAGACAACTTCGCACACCCACTCCAGATAAATATTTCTTTAAAGAATTATGAAGATAAAAATTCTGATAAAAGAGAATTTCCAAAAGACATACAACAAAGATGCTCATAAGAAAAGAAGAAAATAATTGTAGGGAACTATGTGTTTTTTTCCCTTACTTCTTCCATTAGTTATTTTATTTACTTGTTCGTCTTGAATATTATTTATTTTTAATATTTTTAAAGAGCTTAATTCTTTATTCATTTTCTTTTAAGGCTGAATTAACACCTCAACCTATTTTTAAATTTTTTGTTTTGAAAATTTAAGAGTTTTAGTAAATATTTTTTAAAGATTTTTGAGAAACTTTCTTAGTATTCTTTTCTTTCTTATTATAGGTTATAAATATTTTATGTACCTGTATAGGCAAAGAGATGAGATTGGTTATACAAATGCTGACATGTCGATGATCCTCTTATTCTTTCCTTTGAGTCTCCTTCCTTTAATGTTGATGCTCGGTCAGGGGTGACCTGAAAAAGGTACTACGACGATCAAGTTAGTACTTTGTGTAAAAAGTGTATTTTGTAATTGGTAAAAACGTACCTCATACCTCCACAAATGATTTTATTTATAGTATTGGTTATGGGTCCTTGTCATGATGGTCGGATATCAGTTATTGACTGATATGCATCGTGTCCCTAATTAATAGGGAGATACAATGGTATATAGGAATATCTGTAACATCTTTTAGTTAATCAATATTTAGCTGATTTGTGAGAGATATTTTCTGCATATTTTGGGATACGAATTATGAATCATTAAGTTTCGCTGTAACTGTCGTTAATATCATGTATTGCGTGCCTTGATGTATTCTTTGACTCGGGCGGTCAGTCACCGAGGCTAAGACTGGCTCATTCGGTATCGGTACACTAGCCCCCAGGTTCAAAGAAATTCATTTCTGAAGAGTCAGGAAATGACCATTGGAGTTCCCGAGGCGAGATGTTACTGTTGAATGCATTAAATGCTTAGCAGAGATGTGACGTTTGCTTTTTTAAAAAAAGTTGTCATTTGGTGGGTACTGTTCAATTGGAGAGATCTAATGGTTGAAATTTTGTGTCGTTTCACATGTCGAGTGATACGAGCCATTGGATGAGTGCTGATCCAACGATGCCGAGCGATTCACATGATAATCTCTTTCCTCTTTGGTTTTCTATAAATAGAGCCTCATTTGAACGAGGCAAGGTTTATGTCTTCATCACCGCTTAGCTTGCTCCAAGTGATGAGTCTACCATCTTTCTTTCGCTTTCCTTGCACCAAGGTTAGTAATGGCTTCCTCTACCAATTTTTTCGATAGTATATTAAATATTCAGCCTTCTGCGCTGACTCGCACAATATTTGGTGGTGCAAGAGACGTGAGTAACTCGGACGACAGGATCGGTCCTATGTCAGACGATCCGAGCTACAAGTGGGTTGATCCACGCGTCTTGGATACCCTTACTTACTTTAGAGGTCCGAATGATTTGGATAAGTTTTTATCCAAAGTATCCTTCTTGAAACCTGATTCGCCCTTAGACGCGGTGGTTGTCGATATTTGCGGCTACACCGACCGAGTGTGCCACGGTTTGGATAGCGCACCCCAAGACTTCTCTTTTGTCTGTAACACATTTTTTACCGACTTACATGTTACACTTCCCCTCGATGAATTTACCATGGGAGTCCTTCGGATCCTAAATAAGGAACCGACCCAGTTGCATATCAACTCGTGGGCAACCCTTCAAGCTTTTAGGATTTTGTGATATTTTCAAGCTATTGCCCACTCCTCAATTTTTTTATATTCTATTATAACTCTCGTTTGAGTACTCTAGTGAGTTGGCTGTCTTTGTCAAGTTGACCAGGGAGTATTCGATTTGCGCCCTACACCTCGTCATATAAAAATTTCAAAGAAAAGTATTTCAAATTTTTTGTAGAGATAGACGGCAGACCCTATTTTTATGACGCGAAAGAAATTTTTATGTTCCTGACCAGCTCCAAAATAAGTTACCTACTCGGGAGTTGGTAGTGTTGTATGCATCGTCCAAGAGGTGGACGAATTTTACTGGTATGTAGACTTTTTATGTACCCGGTTGTAGTCATTATGTTGACGAGGTGTTTAATTTGTTTGAGTTTTGCAGCCATCATTTCTCGTGTGGACCCATAGTCGGCACACTACTTGAAACAGTTGAGGAGGCAAGCGACCACCAAAAAATTAAGTAGCTTTGATGGGTTGACGTGGTGCCGCCGAAAACAACCGTGCCGCCGATGAACCTACACAACAAAGGTCAGAGGCAGGGTCACCTTCTCGTCACCCAAGTATGTTGGTCTATATCTGTAGCTGGTCCAAGTTGTTCAAATTGCTTTGACTCTAGAAGAAGAAAGCATCTTGGCGACTGTCCCAATGCAGGACTTAGTGACAAAGCCGACTGAGCTTCATAGTCGTGGCATGGTTATTGACCAGACGCTTGGGGAAGAATTAGATAGGAACTCGGCCACTTTGGTGGCGAAACTAAAGGCGGACCCTAACGAATTGTCTAATTCCCTCAAGACTACCCTTGATGTCATGGGGGAGTTGGATGAAAAAATGTGCCAAGTCACCAAGGAGGCCGACGAGGCGAAAAGGGAGGCAGCTATGTGGAAGGCCGAGGCTGAGATGGGAAGACTATGCTTGCTCAACACCAAAACGATGTCGCGGAGAAGGAGAAGGCATTATCCAACGAGTTGGAAAAATGTCAATCTTTTATCTTGCGTATAAGCAAGAACTACTTCTATCAAGGCCTTCCTCATGCGGCCTTTTTTCATGGAATTCCTCTGGAAGACGATCGATATGTCATGAACAAGGATGTCGTAGATGGCTAATTACTGTTAGTCGACGAGGGTGAAGAAGATGAAGCAGAGAATGCTGAAGGCCAAGGTAATAACCTAGGTGATGATCATATGGAAGGCGAAGTCTCCGTGGCAGAAGTTACAAGACCTTTATAAATATATTTGGAATATCCTGAGCTCGGGATGTGGGTGCTGAAAAATTTACTTTCTGCACTTTTACTTTAAACACTGTATTACTTTTTCGTTTGCCGATAAAATCTTTAAATCTCAATTGCGCATATCTTCGTAATGATGTCTGATCGATCTGTTTTATAATCTATCTTCAAAAACTTATAACAAAAGCTATCAATGCTTTAAAATCATTAGTAATGGCTAACCGAGCCTTTATTTTTTCTGAAACAACTTATTGTTGTAAACACCGCTCGTTAAGCCAAGACTCAAGAGTAAAATAACTTGAATTATTATAATCCAAATAGTTTTAGCTTATCGTTAAGGTTGATGCCAATCCAATTGCATGATGAATGCTAGACTAGACCAACTGGGTTTGAAAATTGATCGATGCCATATAACTTCTAACGATGAGAATTTATTTAATAACCTGGCCAAATCCGAAGTGAGGACTTCGATTTTATTGTGATCGTGATAGATATTCGTTCTAATCGCGTTAATGATAAATTATCTTGGTCGACAAGTTCAGGTGCAGTTCTTAGTGTATTCTGATCGCGTTCGGCGATAGTTTGTGAAATCGTATTGGTCAAGAAAACATTCTTCATAAGTGCAGAGGAATTCTAGATAATATACTTCACCGAAGGCTGTGTTTGAAATACGTAAAGGTCCTTCCCAATTACTTTAGAATTTGTTTTCATTATTTTGAGCATCACTACCCATTGCCTATACCAAATCTCCCTTTTGGAAGCTCCTTGGTTTCACCTTCGAATTATACCTTCTTGCCGCCCGAACCTTGCATGCTTTTTCTCTTATTCTAATTTTGTCCCTAAATTCATTGATCAGGTCAAGTCCGACCAACAAACTTTCCTTGTTAACATTCAGATCCAGAATTTGTCGTCGTGCAAAGAGCTCTCTGACTTTAACTGGGATTATGGCTTCCGTCTCATAAGTCAGGCTGTATGGGGTTTCCTGCGTAGTTGATTGTGGTGTACATCGGTAAGCCCACAAGACTTGACCAAGTGGGTTTGCAGGTGCTCCACTGAACTTGTGATATGTTTGATATCAAGCTTTTCGTAAAACTCAACCAGTCCTGGTTGGTAAATTCTCTACCATTGTTAGTGATGATGGCATGTGGTATTCCAAAACAACATACAATGCTTTTCCAAAAAAAGTTTTGGACATTCTGTGTTGTGATGGCCGCCAGGGGTTCGACCTTTATCCACTTGATAAAATAGTCTATTCCCATCAATAGATGAAGTCTGATGATGTCCATTCCCCATTTCACAAATGGCCATGGAGAGAGAATATAGTGAAGATTCTCAGGCCTTTGAAGAGTAGAGCTATCATATTCTTGACACTTAATGCATTTTCGCACAAAATCTGTATAGTCACCATGGACGGTCGACCAATAATAACTTGCCCGTAATACTTTAGCAGTCATTGTTCTTGCTCCTGATTGCGTATCACATACTCCCTAGTGTATTTCCTGCATGACATAGTCGGCTTGGTCAGAGGTGATACATTTTAAGAGTGTTCGAGTGTATCCTTGGCAGTAGAGATCCTGGTCGATAAGAAGAAATCGAGCAGTGATGGCAGAGCCCCCAGCTACACCCAAGCACATAATAATGAGGAAGAAGACCTAGAGGTTGTTTATGGATTTATTTGCACATATGGGTCTAATTGGGCATTTTTTTTTGTAGGCCCAATCAAGAGGAAAATTCTAGGATGAAGGAAGGTACAAACATATCCAAGAAGACCTCCAAGTCATCAAAACATAAACTACAGCTTTGACCATAAGAACACAGGAAAATTGAGTTTTTGTTGACTAGTCAACATTATTTTTAGGCCAAGCTTAAGCTTAAATAAATTGTATAAAGTTTTTTAGGATTTCATGGGCCATGTATTGGGCCTAGTAGCATAAAATAATTGGACCAAATATTTGGGCCTAGTAGCATAGGGTTTTGGGCTTGTATTTGACTTTAAAATTGGTGACGTAACATTCGCGGGTTGTCTTTTGATCGACATAGACTATTATAATATCATCGGCTACTGATGGAAACTTCATCGCTAGGTGGGGAGTAGAAGCTATTTGCTTTTACCAGTAAATACCTGATCCTTGTCGTTTTACTAAGGTATCCTTCCTCCCCAAACATAGTATATAGATCGATGAATCCCCTTGTGTTTACCCACTCTCTTGAAAATCTGACAATCTGTTCATCATAAGGCTGAATTTTTTACTCCAGAATCCTCATTTTCTTGAAGGTCTTCCAATACAAAATATCAACCGAGCTGCCCTGGTCCACCAAAACCTTTGGAATGGCGAACTTATCTATCTCCACAGTGATTACCATGGGGTCGTCCTAAGTTGGGTCGATTGCGGTAAAATTGTCGTTTGTGAACGTGATCAGAGGCATCCTCGGTCGGGTTCTGGTGGTTACAAAATGGACCGACTAGACAACCCGAAGGTGCTTCTTTCTGCCATAATTAGAGCAACCGCCTCCAGCGATTGTAGTCACTTGTTTTGCTGTGTTTTTGAGGTCTCGGTCGGGGCTTCCGAATGGGATCAGACCAACTATAGTATTGATAACCTCCCAGGGGTCGCGTCTCGTCCGATCGTTTCTCCTAGGACTCCTGCTTCGTGGTCGAGTCCTTCATACTGGGCTCTCACTTCTTCTTCTCTTGGTTAGACGTCGGTTATCCTCCAAACGACGTTAGCTTTCTCGGCCTCGTTGATCGTATTGTTCCTTACGATTCCTGGGTGGGTACCTTTCCCTTTGTGGAGATCGGAATGAGTTAGTGTCGGTCTTGAGAAATTTGTGCAAGTGGCCTGCTAATACAAACCAAGTAGCTATGAAGATGACCAAAGAAGAAAAAGACAAAGCATGTGGCGAGCAGTCATCTCAGCAAACAATTCAAGACCCCACCAAGGATCTTATGGACCCGATCAGAGGAGATGGGCATAAACCAAAGCACCAACTATTTTTCCTTTTGGTCTTCTTAAGAGATAGAATATGTTGTAAATAATTTTGGGCTCACTTTAGGGGTCAAAATAGCAAAGATAGACTAGAATAATGTGCCTTTTAGCATAAAAGGGATGAGGTATCATTTTAGCTTGTTCCTAGCCCTTTACGAAGGCAATTTGACCCAGTCTCTAGAAGGACAAGCCTAGGATGTGGGTTTGACTTAGTCAAACCCTAAGGCTGCCCATTTTTTCCCTTTTCCCATCCTACCCCTCTTGCTTGTTTTCCAAGGCTCTTTCACCTATAAATAGGAGGCCTACCCATTGTATTTTACATGTTGAAATTGAATAGAAAAGTTACTCTGCACAAATATTGTGAGAGCTTGAGTGAGTATTGTCTCCTTTTCCTTTTGGTTTTATCTTGAAGAGAATGAAACTCTCAAGTGGCGGCCTAACACTTATCTTGATGGTTTTCACCCACCAAGTGGCGTGACCACCCACCACTATCTCCGTAAGTTTTTTCTTCCATTTCCTTCATGTTTCCTTTCCATTGATTTTTCCTAACTTTTTTCTTTATTTTCGCAATTTGCATACATTCTCACCATACATTGTCTTTTTATCTTTGCCTTTGGGAAATGCACCTTCACACCTACTTAACCACTTGGTTAAGTTAGTGTCCAGTGAGAATTTTCCTTAGGTCCTTACATCTAATTTCTAAAATCTCAATCTTAAAGTAAAGTGTCACCTAAATGAAAACATCTAAAAATCAACTCACATCACCTGCTTGAATGAGTTCTTTTATCATGTCCTTCAGTTCCCGACAACCCTAGGTCGTATGGTCATAATTGCGGTGGTACTAACAGTGTTTAGGCATGTCAGCATTCCTCAAACTCTGTGACTGCCTTAGAGCCAAGAATAATTCGGCTTATAGTGCCTTTTCCAGAACCTTACCCCTTGGAGCATTCAATGGGGTGTAACTAAGAAACCAGGGTCCCCAATTTTCTCTGACGCAGTCGGATTGACTTGATATAGGTCGACTCTTTTTGTCTTCCCCTTCTTCTCTTTATCTCCATTCATGGACTGAATGCTTCTATGATAGTTTGTGTGTTCCTCTATCTGCATGAACTTGGTTGCACGATTTCTCAACTCATCAAGATTTTTGGCCGGTCTCTTAATCAAACTTTTGATGAACTGACCATGTCAAATTGCCGAGATCAGGTGATGCATGGCTATTTCTGGCATGAGGTTTCTAATGCTCATGCAGACCTTACTGAATCTATCCATGAATGCCCACAAAGACTCCTTATTTTCTTGCTTTATGTTAAGGAGGGACATGGATGAAGTGTGATGCGGTCGGCTTGTTGAATACTGAGTGGTGAACTTAGCCGTCAAAACTTTAAAGCTACCCACAAAATTAGGAGGGAGCTAGGTGAACCAGATGAGTGTCCCTTCTTGGAGAGAGGTGGGAAAAACCTTACACCATACTACTTTGTTGGTTGTGTAAATGGTCATCTGTGTCTTGAAGACATTGAGGTGCTCGTCCGGGTCGGTTGAGCCATCATAGAGTTTAATGGTCAGTCCCTTCCACTTGGAGGGGAGTTGTGCTTCAATTATCTCATCCGTAAAAGGATGTCCTCTCGGGTCTTCATCGTCGTTAGGCAGAGGGGTGTGTTTGAAACTTTGATGAGTTTGTGTTCGTGTTTTTCTCGTTCGCACCCATCAAGTTGTTGCTTTAACTCTTTATTCTGCTCCTAAAAAGGAGTACTTTCTCCTCATTCTGATGTCATTCCTCTTCATTTCACAACTGATCTTCAATGCCTTTTTGTCGTATCTCCTCCATTTGTGCCTAAAGGGCTTGGATTAGTGCAATCTGTTCATCCGCCATTTGATCGTTGTTAGTGTTGTTCCTTGTTGACAACATTGTTGTTGGTCTATTCTTGTTGCTGAAATTGACTACTACCTCGACCCCACGGTGGGCGCCAATTGTACCTGTATAGGAAAAGAGGACCTAGATATTACCTGAGATTGGATGTACAATTGCTGAAGTGTCGGTGATCCTCTAATTCCTTCCTTCGAGTCTCCTTCCTTTAATGCTGATGTTCGGTCGGGGGTGACCTGAAAAAGGTACTTTGATGATCAAGTTAGTACTCTGTGTAAAAAGTGTATTTTTGTAATTGGTAAAAACGTACCTCATACCTTTGCAAAGAGTTTTATTTATAGTATTGATTATGGACTCTTGCCATGATGAGTCGGATATTAGTTATTGAATGATATGCATCGTGTCCCTAATTAATTGGGAGGTACATTGGTATATAGGAATATATGTAACATCTTTTAGTTAATCAATATTTAGATGATCTATCAGAGATATTTTCCGCATATTTTGGGATACGAATTATGGATCATTAAGTTCCATTGTAAATGTCATTACTATCATCTATTGGATGCCTTGATATATTCTTTGACTCGAACGATCGGTTATCGAGGCCGAGACTAACTCGTCCGGTACCGACCAATACATTTTGAATATGTTTTATATTTATTTTTGAATTGATCCTATGAAGTTATTTATATTCTTTTATGTGTTCAGTAATTCATTATTTTGAAATTAACAGAATATATTATTGGCTTAATTTGATATGAATTTATTTTTCTACTGTTTTAACTGTGTAATTTTCTTTAAATACATCCATGATAGTTGTTTTTCTGTCTTATAATTATGCTTGTTTAAGGATTTCGCAAAATCTTATCCTACAATTTTACTACTACTACTATTAAACTACTTTTCTTCTTGGTTTCATTTTTTCTACCATTTCTAATGCTAACTTGGTTTTGGCTTTTATGATATTTATTCTATATATACAGTCACAGTTTTCTCTTCCATCGTGGTTTACCTTTTCTTCATCGGAGCTTATTAACTCTTCATTAGTTGCTTTTGTTAAGATTCTAAGAGTAAATTAGCTCACTCATCTTCATATTTTATTTCTTCACTGAGGCTTAATTCATTAATCGTTTTTTGTACCTTTCAGTTTCGTTTTACGTGTCCTACAAAATGTTGATGCTAAATTATTAGTGTTTATGCTTTTTTGTGTATATTTTTTGGAATGGGAAGTATTCTTAGTTAGCATCGACTTTTTTTTTTAGACTTTTGGTTCACTTTAATTGTGCGTTTTCTTGTGACAAACTAACAAAACCTAAAGTACCTATCATGAGTTACTTGAAACTAATTTTCTCACTTTCCGGAGGAGATACGTGAAAATTTGAGAGAATGAATTGTTGGAGATCCCACATCGACTAGAGATAAGGACATTTCATAATATATAAAATGGGTGCAGACCTCAACCCTATGAGCCGGTTTTATGGGGTTGAGTTAGGCTTAAAGTCCACTCTTTCTTAATATGGTATCAGAGCTATTTCAAGCCTATCCTAGCGAGTGTTTGTGTTGGGCCTATCGTGCCACCCGCTATCAGGCCGCTATCGGACCACCCAAAATATATAGTCCAACGCACGAGCTTCTATCTATCACTCTCGGCGTGAGGGGGGTGTGTTGGAGATCCCACATCGACTAGAGACAAAGTGGACTTTAAGCCTAACTCAACCCCATAAAACTGGCTCATGAGGTTGAGGTCTGCACCCATTTATATATTATGAAATGTCTTTATCTCTAGTCGATGTGGGATCTCCAACATGAATTTAGAATGATTTGAAAGAAAATGTGAAGAAAGTGGAGTTGTTTGAATTAAGGTACTAAAGTGTATTTGTAGATATTTATTGAAGTCTTGTGAGTGATGTGATGATTATGATTTTTTTAATTTATTTAAAATATTTAAATATAAATTTATAAATTTGTCATTTTCTTTAAAAACATTTGTATAATGAAATATGATATTTTTGTGTAGATTTAACTTAATTAAAACTTTATAAATTATATTTTTTTAAAAAAAAATAAGAGTTACTTATAATTGTCGATAGAAAGTTTTCATTAAAATAATTTTTTTCATTATAAATTGAATTGTAATATTAAAAATTTTAAAAACAACATTTGAAAAATAATACATAATAATGGATTACCTCATAAAAGTAAGTCAAGATCAATTATTTAATTTATATTATTATATATTTAATTATATAGTTAATTACATATTATAACGCATAATTGATTATGTTAATTTTTTTAATAATTAATTTCTTTTTGGTAATTATTACAGAAGAGTGGATTTTAAGCCTAATTCAACCCCATAAAACCGGCTCAATAAGGTGAGGTTTGCACCCACTTATATACTATGAAAGACTCTCATCTCTAGTCGATGTGGGATCTCCAACAGTAATTAATATTTTTAATATTTTTTTTCATAATTTTTATTATATTTTTTATATCTAGATTCTGATTTGACGATTTTTTTATTAAAGTTTGTTGTAATTGTAGTTATATTTTGTTAAATGTAAATGTGGCTTTCTAGTTTTTGTTTGCAATTATTCATTGATGTTGTCAACAATACTACTTCACGTTCACCCATTCACTCACTCTTATTTCTTATAAAATTAATATATTCAAACGTATTTTTATCGTTTTATATTGTCATCGATTAAAGTAAATATGCTTAACCAAACACCGTGTAAATTACCTATCATGAGTTACTTGAAACCAACTTTCTCACCCTATCTGAGGACACAAAACCATCTCATATGAACCAATCTCAAATCACTATGTGAAACATATAATCTATATACTTATGCTCACCGGTTGACTCGAACGACAATCTTTGCCCCCGTCTCTGCCTCAAAATCGAACTTTCTTAGTTGAAGAATCTCTCACCTGCAAAGACGAAGGGCGCATTTGTTAGAATATATGGCCTTAAATGAGAGGGGAGAGGGGGGCGGGTGAATTGTTTAAGAGAGGTTTTTGAAAACTTTTTCAGCTTGAACAAAATCCTTTGTGTGAATCCAGATCAGAATTTCAATTAGCCAAGAATTTAACCACAAAACAACAAAACACCAGAAAAACAATCGGTTGTTTATACCAGTAAAACAATAACAATTGAATTTAAAGGAGTTCAAGGGAAGAAAGAGATACACAAACAGTTTATACTGATTCACTCTTAAACAAAGAGCTACATCCAGTCCCTAGAAGCCACTGGGCAATCCACTAAGCAATCAAAACAAATTACACACAAACCACCAAAGTAGTGACCTTGAACCCTTCAAGAAACACACTCACTTTGGCACAACACACACCAAGAATGTTGATCTTGACCACC
>Ga0123342_1004816_pt1 | contig 20245 bp, 13 predicted proteins | sample Turbeawhitnodule_FD_89960 | JGI IMG/M metagenome (GOLD analysis project Ga0123342, IMG submission 89960) | Root nodule microbial communities of legume samples collected from Mexico - Turtle bean Mexico white nodule | ecosystem: Host-associated > Plants > Roots > Nodule | place: Mexico: Nepantla... | reverse complement strand
GATGCTAATTGCTTTGAGATTTAATCTAAGTGTTGATTACAACATTGAACTACCCCAGAACAAAGCTAAAACCAGCACAACAGCATCAAGCAAAGCAGAGGCTTCATCATCCTTCAAAGGATTTGGATTCTTCAAAACATTGAACACCACTTGGTTCAACAGTTAGCTGCCGACTCATCCAACTTAGCTCGGAGTCCCTCCACCTCGGCAGCATTCTTGTCCCTCTTCATCAAATCAGATGCCATTCGCTTGCCGATAACTAAGGTCCTAGAGCATAACTCCATGAAGGCATCATGCACTTGAGAAGGGCGTGCCGACAGATACGCATCTTGCTGGTAAGGATTCAGCATGATGTTCACCTTCTCGGCCACATTCAGCTCGTGCCCAAGGAAGTCAGGCCCACTTGAACCCGGCCCCCGGGCAATCGGCCCCTCTTGGGAGATCTTCCCGACGAAGAGCGTTCCCCATGGTGCCGAGAAGACTTGCCGCGATCTCTCCCATGATCCTCCTTCCTTTTCTTTGGATTAGTGGGACGATTGGTCTCGGAAGTAGGCACCACAATGATTGGGATAGCAGCCTCGGCATTCGGTGTAACCGACCCTCCCGGCACGTCCCCCCTCGTGGCCATTTGTGCTTTGTCGCTTCAAGCGAAGCTCTCGAAAGTAGTCCTTCTTCCCACCTGGCAGCACCAGACTTGCCATTATACCTGAATAAGATGAAAGCAAATTAGTCATAGTAAAACAAACGACAAGACGAGTAAAATCACATACCGTCAACATCGACACATCTATTAGAAGATAAGTAGGCACGGACGAGGGACCGGGTTGGAATCTTTCGAGGAAGTTGGTCCAACACCGATAACACTTCCAGGTCGTCATCAGTCATCAGGGACCTCAACCATACACTGAAGCGCGCCGGATCCTTCGTCCAATAAAAAGGACCTGGGTGTCTCGCCGTTAAAGAAAAATTGTTGTCCTCCCTGCTCAATGACAACTTTAAAGAATCCTGTCTTAAAGTTCTTATAAGAGGTCGTGTAAGGAGCGAATAAGCTATTCTTCGCTTGACCGACAAGGGACAACCAACCTATCCGGTCACCTGGCCTAGTACCAAAAAAGTGCAAAAAAGACCTAGCGGTTGCCCTAAGACTCAACACGTCACACAACAACCGAAAAGCCTGGATGGCAGCCCAGCTATTCGGATGCAGTTCCGTAGGCGCTACGTTTAAGACACGCAACACCTCCATCGTAAAGACATCAAGAGGAAAGCGGACATGGATGTCCGAAAATAGACAAGAGTAAAAATAGAAAAAGTCTTTATGCCCCTCCCCTCTACCCAAACAGACTGTCTCGAATTCTCGACACTTGCGAAGAGCGAAAGCACCACTAGGCACACCCTCTAACACAATATCTACACTATCTACAAAATCCTGAAGTAAGGAAACCTTGGTGAAGTCAGAAAAAACCTCACGAACACTATTATGCACCCATATGTACTCGGCCTCTCGGGTTTCCTCCCCTGCATACCCACTTAGCGATAGAGACACTGCAGGTTTTGCACTCTCCCGACTTAGAGGACCGACAGCCTGAGAGGAACCTTCGGCACTCTCGGCATCTCTCATAAGGGCATCATCCGCCAATGGCCTCTCCCTATTCGGACCCCCAGACACAGATGAAAATGAGGTGGTAGCCGAAAGCGAAGACATCGTTACCTCTAGAAAACTCCTCAATCAGTGTATATAGAATGCAAGGATATAACTCGGCAATCGGACTCTCGGAGCTAATACACGGTTCACGCGAAGAAATCGAAGCCCACCACCACTCCTATTTATAGGCAAAGAAGATGGGAATGCGAACCGTCAAAATGAATATCAACATTGGATCAACATCCAACGAACGGATCAGATTACACCTAGCGTATGACTCTCACTGTTACAGGTCCACGCGCCTCGAGTACAAGTCACCGCACTCGACATCCAGCAATTGAGCAGTCATGAAACAAGGAAGAATTCACCCAAGTGAATCCCAGCCGAGAGTGCGATTAAAAACCTCTCAGACAAGAGATTTTGAAAGAAAACCTCTCGGCTAAGGAAGAATTCTCCCAAGTGAGTCCCTACCGAGAGTGCATTAGAAAAACCTCTCGGCCAAGAGAGTTCGGAAAAACCTCTCGGCCAAGGAAGAATTCACCCAAGTGAATCCCTGCCGAGAGTGCGATAAAAAACCTCTCGGCCAAGAGAGTTTCAAAGAAAACCTCTCGGCCAAAGAAGAATTCACCCAAGTGAATCCTTGCTGAGAGTATGAAAGAAAACCTCTCGGCCAAGAGAGTTTGAAAGAAAACCTCTCGGCCAAGAGAGTTCGGAAAAACCTCTCGGCCAAGGAAGAACACCCAAGTGAGTCCCTGCTGAGGGTACGTTAGCAAAACCTCTCGGCCTGCGAAGACTCACGGCAATTCGACTCTACGTTACGTTCAAACCAACTCACTCGAGCCTGGGGGGCATATGTACTACCGGGTGGCCGAAAGGCCGACCAGACGACAAAGCCGACTAGACGACAAGATGCAAAACTAAACACGTAATTAGGTATAAACAAGTCAACTTAAATGATAAGCACGGTTAAGGCACAATTGAGCATTCGTTTGGACCCTAAAGCAGGCCCATAGCAGCCATAGCCCATCTAGAGCAGTATAAATAGCAGAAGAGGCACAACACCCAAGGTAACTATTCACTCCCTACTCTTCTGGTACCTAGCTCTCGGTCTGACTTGATCGTCAGAGTGTCCTCGCAGGTACTCCCCCCATCGTGTCCAGACCAAAGGAGATCCAGCCGAAAGACCAGGAAGACGAGAAGATTGCAACAAGAAAAAGTGTTCTGCAGGGTTTAGGTATTGTAAAAACACTATTTAATTAAAATAAAATAAATAAGCAACACAGAGAAATTTATCAAACAACACCAAACACCAACTTCTCTTCTCGAAATGATTTATATTTGATTAACCAAACAAATTTTAAGTTTTTATATAATAGAAAAAGTAGTTCAAAATCGGTTCTTAAATAAATAATTAAAAAAACTATATTAAAAAAGTAATAATGGTGTTGTGATTGTGTATCTTGTATGACGCCATTACTTTTTTTATCCTTAGACCAAAAACCAAAACATTTATTTTCATCTAATAAATTCTTAATTCTTCAATAAAAATCTGCATTTGTGGTACAGCTTTTCTTCCCTTTTACTTTTCCTTTGTTGACTCACAATATAGATCTCTTAAATTAACTTTTTAAGGAGATAAATATAAAATGCTTAAATAAGCACCATTTTGTTAAAATTGTTTTAAAGAATTTGTCGATAACGTAAATGAAAGTCAATTTTTTACCAAAAATGATAAACTAGTTTATTAAATTTAAACTATTATTTTAAAATAATATATTTTTATTTATTTCGTAGACACATATTTTTAATATGATTTTATATTTTTCAATTTATTTTATTTTATTTTATTAAAGTTAGTATGTTTTTGTTAGAATTAAAATAACAGTTTAATATTAAAAGTGATTTTTTAAGTAATCCATGAAAAAGTACTGCAATGCATATTAAATGTTTTTTATTTTGACTAGACAAACTAATAGATGAATAAAATAAGTTACATACTAATTGTGTATTTAGTTTAATTTAATCTGGTCAAGTAATTACTTGTGTTTTATCATTTTTTGAAAGAATTTACGAGAATAAATAATTATTTCACTAGAATTAAACTAAAAAAAAAAATCCTAAAATAACTTGAGAAGCACGTTTTAAAGTTTTCCTTGTGAAATGAAACATTCTCATTGACTTGATGAAAAAGTGAGGTTAGCTTTGAGGTTTCTTGTTGCATTAGGTTACCATTAGCGACCCTTGCAAACACCTCATTGTCCAACCTTTGCTATCAATGAGTATATATTCTTTTAGGTTTAAATCTCATTTTCAAAATTTCAAGTATTGGAATAGATTCAAACCAAAACAATTATCAAGAAGACAAAAATTCTGAGTTTTATTATAATGGTATACATCACAAAACTTAGATAAAATATTCTTCACCCTTTTCAATAAATATAGTTTTATATTTTGATAACATTTAATAGAATCTTTTATTACTTCACTAATTTAGTTGAAATTTTGATTAAAAAAATAAAAATTAGATTTTATGTTTTACTCAATTTTATAAAATCAGTTTTTTTTTTATAAAAATGTTCATGTTAGTCATCACTATGTAACTTGACATCTTAGATAGGATGACACCTCAACTTGACATCTAAACTGATATTATAAAAATCAGTTTATAAGATAAGGTTTTCATCTACTTATATATTATAAAATATTTTTATTTATATCTATTTATATATTATGAAATATTTTTATTTATAGTTGTTTTAGGATCTTCAACATTTTTCTCATATCGAAATCTTTCAACTCATACGTGAGACTATATATATATATGGATGATTCTCTCAATAGCAGATGACATGATAAGTCTAATAAATTTTCACTAAAATAAATTCTAAATAGCTCTAATACTATATTAAGAAGTGAACTTTTAAATCTAAAATATCCATCAAACAACTTACTAAATTTGTAGAAATTGGAGATACCATTTATTACTTTCAATCTTTTCAAATATTGAAATAGTAACAAATATGAAAAGTTTTGATTTGAATTATGCATGTGATGATAGCATAGTTTATAATTTTCCTAGTTTTGTGTGGGCTTGTTGTTCTATGGTTTTGGCAATTGATGGAAGTAGTATAGGTACACATTAGATATGAGTTGAAAAGAATGGAAATGGATATTTTGGGAGTTGTGTTTTTGTTTGGAGCTTTGCATGTCACATATGAGCTGAGAAAAGGATCACAAAATCTGTTTGATACTAAAAGAATGACCAATGATTTGTAGGTAAAGATGGACCATTCCCCTATTTGAGTGGCCTAAATTTTTTGGTCCCCACATTTCTTGAGAACCAAACTCTTCGTAATATTTTCCATAAGAAAGTTACAAAGAAAATAACCAAATGGAGACAATAAACATGAGGGGAAACACATCCATAGTAACTTAAGGAAGCTTTGTGCACCATTTTGGGTATCTTAATTTCCCTTTTCATTCTCTTTGATCATGCTTCATCTCTTTCAACCCTTTAAAGGAAGAAAAGAAAGTAAAGTCGTTGGAAAAGTGCAATTTTGATTTTTGGTACCATAATTGAGTAATAGTAGTCATTGTTTATTTATTTTTAAAAAAATTAAAATGCAAAATATTTGGTCACCCTCCTAGCTCACGAGTTTCATACAATCATTAAACCACCAATGTTTGACTAATTTCAACTTGCATTTATTATTATTATTATTTCTCCGAGGAAACATCTCATAATGTTAAAAGTTAATGGTACCTTTTCACTTTTTACCCTGAATGCATTGTTTTTTTGTTTCTAAGTAGCACCAACCAATAAAGTAAAAGTGCTTCAAGTAATAGTAGAGATTATTTGGAAACTGTAAAGTGAACAAATAGAAAATTATTACCTTTCATAATGAATGAGAGAGAAAAAAATAATATAGGTATTAATATATGACATTATATAATTCAAAAATATAAATAATATGAATTTATAAAGTATTTAATATATATGTGTTGCTAATTATGTATCTTCTTTTTACATATTAAGAGAGAGCGATGCATGCGCTGAAAAAGTTGTGCTTAATTTATATTCTTATTTTTTTCTTATTATGTTTTAAAATAAAAAAATTATCCAAATCTGAAATTTGGGAAACATTTCAAAACATGGCATATTATAATTCATTTACATTTTTCAACATTACAGTATAATATAAATTATTTATTTTTATATAATCATCGTTATTAATGTTATTTACTTAAACTACTTTGAATAAAACATAATAAATAAATTGGAATAAAAACACATGTTTTCAGAATGTATATATATATATATATATATATATATAAGTATTTAGCTCGTTGAAATAGATTAAAAATTATTAAAATTATTTATCCTCTTAAATTTTAAAATATTGATACTTCAAACTTATTTTTATTATAAAACTGAATAATTTCATTTAAATTATACACTTTAATTATTTTTTCAATGTCTCATTAACTTAAATATATTGATAATCTTAATGCAATTAGTCATTATTTTAAAACAATATCAATTTAAATAGGTTTGTTAAAGCATTTTTTACGATGGCATCTTTATCTTACATACATGATTATAATCAAATATTATAAAACTATGAGCTTAGAATAAATTCTATAAAACTTATTATATCTACTATAATTTATAGTGATAATCTATATAAAAATCTTTATATTAACCGCGCATTAAAAATAATATTCAAATTTATATAAAATGTGAAATGATCAAACGCATGGCAGAACTTAAAATATAGAAGGTTAAATATATTTTTCTTTATTTATCATATAAAGTAAAATTAACTTTTATTCCTAACCAAAACTTTAAATTTTATAAATATTTATAATAAAATAAAATTTTATTAATATCTTTTTTCTTTCTTAACATTGTAAATTTGTTTGTTAAATGTATAATAAGAAACATATTTAATCAATACCTTTAATGATGTAAAAGTAAAATTGTAGTTTTTTTTATAATAACTATTTTAAAAATTCAGTAATTTGTAATGTTTTTTTAACCATAATAGTAATATATAAGAAAATAAAAGTGTGAAGATATTGTATGAAGGGTTTTTATGGAGAAAAATGTGAGCTAGGAAAAAGAGTAAGATTATGGGAGAAGTTAGCAATATTTTAGGAAGCAGTAGTAATTAGGAATAGTATGATTCATTGTTCTTCCCATAAATGAAGGTGCTTAGTTGGAAAGTGTTAAAAGGCATAATGGGAACTGGGACAGTCACCCCTTAATTTAATTCTTCAATCATTTTAATCCCACAAACTTATTTAATTAATGATTAATTAGAGAGAAGGTGAAAAGAAGAAGAAAAACTGTTTGACAGCGTTGGATACTGGATACTGCTGGAGACGTGGGAGAGAGATACTTTGAAGGAGAAGAGGTTAGTTTCTTGTTGAACTGGTTGGAAGGAACAGCTTTGAATTCCAACACAACACAACCAACAACAAACACACGAAAAGAAGAAACAACTTTGAAAAAATTAATAAAACCCTTTTGGAGAGAGAAACACAAGAGACGTGAGCATAGACTCTTTTTTCTTTTTTTTTTCTTTTCCACAATTTGGTTTTGCTTCTTCCTTCCTTTGTTATCCAATAATCAATTCCGTTCTCTCTCTCTCTCTCTCTCTCCATCTCTATCTTCCTTCTTCTTCCTCTCTACAGTTATTCTCTCTCTAGCTTTTGATTTTCCCTCTCATCGGATCTCTTCTTCCCTGGTTATCCGCTGGTTTTTGGAACACCCTTTTCCTTAATCCTATCTGATCAATCATATCTAGCATTTTTTAAAACCGTGAAGTTTCATTTTTATTTTATTTTGTGTAATTAGTTGAATCCTTTATTCTTTTTCATTTATTATGGGGAATAATAATAATAACAAAAATAATAACTGATTGTGGTTTGAAGGAAAAGAAAAATCCCAACTTTTTTGTCTTCTTTGTCGTTTTTGGTGTTTTGGAGCAGAACCCAGAAAAAAAAAGATTTTAATTTTATTTGGGGTGGTTGTACTTTTCGGTCGGCGTGATTGAAGATTTGCTGTGGTTGTGGATGGTGGGAGAGGGTGAAGAACGGGGAGGGAAGTTGGGGTTATGATTGAAGGTGAATTTGGGGAATCGTTGATTTTTGTGTTGTGGTTAGGATCTATTTTGGTGTTTTTGGTGATGGGGATGAGGAATGATGCACAGAAGCAACAGCTTCTTCATCAGGGTAATGGTGGTGGCAAAACCAGCGGCTTCATTCCTAGTTCTTTTCGTGCTCTTTCTAGCTACTTAAGGATTGTCTCCTCTGGTGCTTCCACTGTTGCGCGTTCTGCTGCATCTGTTGTAGCTTCATCCGTTGTGGAGAGGGATGATCTCCCCGACCATGATCAGGTATGTATCAGTTTTTTTATTGGTGATTTGGGACTAGTTGCTCGATTGGTCATCGCGGTGAACTAGTGTTTTGTATTGATTTAAATTGTAAAGGTGGTGGTCAGTTTGCATTTATAGGGTGTTTATTTTTGGTTTATGTATAATTGTTTAATTACTTGATCATGTTTCTGAATGGTTTAAATGACTTCTAATATTAGAGGGCAGGTTTAGATTCATTGATTGTTTAAAAAAATCCTTGTTTTTTGTGATAGAGATAAACCTTGATTTTGTATCTGAATGGTCTATATTTCTTCTAATTTTAAAGTATAGGTTTAACATGCGAATCTGGTGTCATTGCCGCTGCTTATTCATACTCAGTCATTATTACATAGTTCAAAATTCTATACTTTGAATTGTCGCGTGCAAGGTTTAATAAAAAGGTATTGTGCTTTTTATTTGGGGTCATGTTTATTGATTCAATCAATGTGTGATTTGGGGATAAGAATGCCATTGCTTGGTCATGTTAGCCTACCGAGAGCTCTTGCTTGGTGCAATTAGTGGCTTCCTATTTGTGAAGTTCTTATTTTGTTTTTTATTGTTTGTTTTGAAAGGATGCTTTGTTGAATGGAATGTTTTGAATGCTAATATTTAGAAGTGGACTATACATTATTTTGTCTCTGAAAGAGTATACAATTCCATAGGCACATGTGTAACCCTTATGTCGGAAGTTATGGCTGGGTAAACACCTCTATAGAATGGGTTTGAACACCTGATATTGTTCCTTAAGTTTGCTTAGTGTTATACTTTACTTTGACTACGATCAACCACTATCTGGTAAAGTAGTGAATGCATCCTTGCAGTTTTAATTTGCAGGTGTCTTGACACTTTAATATCAGGAAATTGGTGGTTTGGCATTTTTAGGTTTCTATTTTATGATTATGCTAATCTTCTGTTTAACACTTGTCTTGCTCTCTTTGATAGTTTGATATGAGAAGTTATTTATAGTTTTACTAATTTTGGCTACAAACGTGGACACTATTTGGATTTAAGCATCCTGTGTAGTAAGAAATGATGTCATTTATTGGATATAAGCAGGAGTGTGTCACATTGCATAGTGTTATGGATTGCACGGTTAGGAATTCATGTGAGGTACAAGGGATTTAGAGTTTTTACATTTGATTTTATGGACACTTTCAACTGATACGAAGCTAAAATTTGAAAGTTATAACCATTTTTAACGATGTAATTCTTTTATTTGGCTCTTTCATGATAATGGACTTAATAGACTTCTTTGTATGAAAAAGTGATCTAATCTGTTTTTACTGGGTGTGTGAACAGATAAATTATATGTCTAGCTATGTGCTTTTTGGAGATAATCAGGTTGTTTCATGAATTTGTTCATCTAGTTGTGATTTGATTTAAGGGGACAGTAAATTTGAATACCTTAAGTCTTTGTATGAATGTCCAGAGAATTGCTTTTAAATACTCAAATCCCTGTCAAGTTCTTAAATTTCATTTTTTCTTTGCAGTGCTGAATCTGATATGTTGTTGGTATTTTATATTTCTTTTAGTTTCCTTTCTTCTACTGAATAATAGATACTTTATTTCATTTATATTTTTTTTATATTTTGTGTAGACCTGGTGACTTATTTCAATCATAAATTTATATAGGTTATCTGGGCCGGGTTTGACAAGTTAGAGGGTGAGGGAGAAGTTAGTCAGAAAGTACTTCTTCTAGGATATCGATCTGGCTTCCAGGTTTGGCATGTCGATGAATCAAATAATGTCCGTGACCTTGTATCCAGACATGATGGTCCTGTTTCTTTTATGCAAATGGTACCTAATCCAATTGCATCCAAAAGATCTGAAGACAATTACAGTAACAGTCGCCAGCTGTTGGTTGTTTGTACTGATGGGTTCTTTGTAGGAGGGAGCAATGTTCAGGATGGGTTGGTCACTCCTAATAATGGGAGCACTTTAAACTCACATGACCAAATGAATGGAAACTACCTGCCAACTACCGTTAGGTTTTATTCTATGAAATCCCAATCATATGTTCATGTGCTGAAGTTTAGATCTGTTGTTTATTCTGTGAGGTGCAGTCCCCGAGTAGTTGCTATTTCTCAGTCCACTCAGGTATACTTTCTAATATATATTCTATACTAATCAACTTTAGAATGTATTTTGCTGGAATATTTGATGGAATCATTCTTTTGCAGATTCACTGTTTCGATGCCACCACATTAATAAGGGCATATATTTTACATACCAATCCTATAGTCATGAGTGTCTCTGGTTCTGGAGGCATAGGTTATGGACCACTTGCGGTGGGACCAAGATGGCTGGCTTATAGTGGAAGTCCAGTTGCTGTCTCCAATTCAGGACATGTCAGTGCACAACATTTGATACCTTCTGCAAGTTTTTCTGGTTTTTCTTCTAATGGGAGTTTGATTGCACACTATGCCAAAGAGTCCAGCAAGCATATTGCTACTGGTATTGTATCCCTCGGAGACATGGGGTATAAGAAACTTTCCAGATACTGCTCTGATACCAATGGTTCATTACAATCTGTAAATTCTAGCTCTAAGGGCATCGGAACCATTAATAGTCATTCAACAGATGCAGATAACATTGGAATGGTGAAATGCTGTTCTTGATTTTGTGTTTACTTGAATATATATATGTTGGCTTACAGATGGTACATAGATTAAAAAATATTATATTGTTACTAGGATTATATTCTTTTTCTTCCAGCATTGTTCGTACAAATCTTGTTTTGAAAATATTAATGTCTTTCTTAAAATAGATGTCTTTGCAAATATTTTTGAGGTTTACTTGTTGTTTTACTTATCAGGTTGAGAGTACTGTTATGGTTGCTGCTGTAGCATTTTGTTCTGTCTTTAATGTAGGGTAACTTTGTTTTTGTTTTCATTCAGGTTATTGTTAAAGATATTGTCTCCAGAAATGTTATTGCGCAATTTCGGGCCCACAAGAGTCCCATTTCAGCATTAAGCTTTGATCCTAGTGGTACCATTTTAGTGACAGCTTCCATTCAGGGTCATAACATAAATGTTTTCAAGATCATGCCTGTACAGGACAATTTGTCAGCTTCTGATACTGGCCCTTATGTTCATTTGTATAAGCTGCAACGTGGCTTTACAAATGCGGTGAGTGCATAGATTGTCCTTTGGTTTAATGTATTTTCGGTGTCTTAATCAAAATTCATTTACACAAGCAGCATGGACCTATAATAATATGTATTGGGATTTTCAGGTTATTCAAGATATCAGTTTCAGTGATGACAGCAAGTGGATTATGATTAGTTCCTCGAGGGGCACTAGCCATCTATTTGCCATAAATCCTCAAGGAGGACATGTAAATATTCAGTCCTATGATGATGATAGTTTTACCACAAAAAATAGTGGATTAGGCACTACAGCTAATCACCCCCCGGGATGGACTCATAGTTCAGCCATGCTAAAGCCTAAACAAAAGAGTTTGGTTGTGGCTGGTCCTCCAATCACTCTTTCTGTGGTAAGCCGGATCAGGAATGGAGCCAATGGCTGGAGGGGCACCGTAACTGGTGCTGCTGCTGCTGCAACTGGTAGGAAGACTTCCCTTTCTGGGGCTATTGCTTCATCTTTTCGCAAGTATAAAAGTTCTGAAGGGAACAATTCAAAGTATCAACTGTTGGTTTTTTCACCCACTGGTTCTATGATACAATATGCTCTGCGGATGTTAACCAGTCAAGATTCAGCTGTTGTCTCTGGATTGGCTCCTGCTTATGAATCCCTTCCACAGGATGATGCAAGATTAGTAGTTGAGGCTATGCAAAAATGGAATATATGTCATAGTCGAAGAGAGCGAGAAGACAACATAGACATATATGGTGAGAATGGAATGTCCGATGCCAAAAAAATATATCCAGAGGAAATGGGGGAGGAGCACACCATTACCCCGAAAATCAGGAATGGAGTGATTAAAGTTAATCCCTCTCTTGAGGAGAAGCATCATTTATATATTTCAGAAGCTGAACTTCAAATGCATCAAGCTCAGACTTCATTATGGTCAAAACCAGAGGTATGTCATTTTAATTCCAGAAACTGTGGTTTTAGTCTCTTAGGATACGCCCTTTAGTTGATTTTTACATGCATAATTCTTTTCCAACCAGATATATTTTCATTCAATGTTGCAAGAGCCTAACATAGAAGCTCCTTCGGAAGGCGAATTTGAGATTGAAAAGATTCCAACATGCGTGATTGAAGCTAGATCGAAAGACTTGGTTCCAATTGTGGACTATTTTCAGTCTCCAAATTTACAGCAGACAAGGTTTGATGACAAATTAATGGAATGATTTTCTCCCGTATTCTTTTGACTTAGTATTGAGCATTGTGCTTCTAAATATTGTATTTGTCACTTTGTCTGTTGATGTTAAATTTTCTTTGGATTCTTACTTGCTTTATTATTCCCCCATCGTAGATAGCTTGCTTATAATATTGAAAAATTATGATTGTGTTACAGGACTTCTATAGATAGAAAAAGAGATGACCAACTGTCACATCATGGTTTGCGGCCATCTGGAAATGGCAGGATTTCATCCAGGACTGATGATGATGGTGATGCTCTTTCTGAGTTTAAAAGTGGGATTGAAGGAACTGAATGGGATAATCATGTTATGCCTTCTGAAACTGTGAGCTTTGTAAATAACAGTGACACCTTTAAACCAAATACTCAGCATGAGATTGTAAATAATAGAAGGGAGCACTTAAACACCGAGGCTCAACTCATGTTTGTAAATAGTGACAGAAGGCTTGAAGAATCATTTTGAAGAAAATGGAGTTGAATTTGAATTGAAGGTACTTTGTTTCCATCTGCTTTATACATTGTTTAAAGTTTCTTGGTATGCATTGTTTACAACACAATCAATCATTTGTAACTCTTGTATTAGCATAATGCTTATAGGGCAACAACCTAGGATACATTAAAATAACATGAAATAGACAACAAAGTTCTTATTGTTGTTATCACTTCTGTTTTTTTATTAGTATTGTGTAAGCATTGTGTTTGTACCAGTTTTGTTAGTATCATTGTTATACATGTTTAATTGGCTTATCTCCTTCTGGGTTTTTAATTCAGGCATGGAAATATTCTTTGATTTGGCAGTGGAGGCTTAATTAACAGTGTATATAAAATGGTTGGAGAGATAGAGAAGCTTAAGGAGTAGCTTCACTAGCTTGACTATGATGCAAAATTGTGGATACTACCAAGGATTTGTTTCTCTGTTGAAATTGTAAATAACAGATTCATGTATATCAATAATTAGTTTTAATGTGTAAATAATAGAATCACTGTGTCCTTCCACCCCCACCTTTTCTTTCTATTCTATTAATTAACTTAATTCCCCAATGATTATTATCATAATCATCATCATTAAGTTTGTAGAAAGACAAGGTGAAAAGAAGTATATATTTTAGAGATTATACAGGAAATAAGTCTTTGTAATTTGTAAACTCTATTTATTATCCAACTTGTACTATTATTTTGAAGTTAAAATACCCAATTAACTATACCAGTTCAATAATAAAAGAACTGAGGCAAAAATATTGAAAACCATATTTTTCTTAATAATTAGACCTAATTTGATTTCACAAAATAGCAATAAGAACATTAGATTTAAAAATGGTGTTCATGATACAGTGTGAATATCCTTGGGGATAAGAAGATGGATACTTCATAAGTTATGAGATGTGATGTGACCATTGATGGTTAAACAAGTAAGAGATGGAAGGGGAATATGTATGAAAAAATAACATTGCCAAACTTTTTATTTTGAAGTAAGTCAAAGTAATAAATAAAATTAATAATGTATGTGTGATTTTAGTTTTTATAAATATAATAATTTGAAATTTAATTTATGTTTTTTAATTTACGAGAATAAAATAATATTAATTTAAACTGAAATGAAATTTGTGTGATTAATTTAATGAATCATATTTTTATTGGTTCTTCAAGATAGTCTATTGTTTAAATTTTCTTAAAATGACATTTTTGAACTCGTTTTTTGTTACCTTTTTTTCGTGGTACTTTGGGTTTATATTATACGATTCATGTCACTAAATATAACAAAATAATTTATGCTTTTGTAATATTTATACAAAAAGGTTGTAAATAATATCTAAAATTTAAAAAAAAATGAATTTTGTGATAGTTGTAAATATTATATAAATATTTTCTTTTTATCAAATGTAATTTTTAAAAAAAAAAATAAGTGTAGAATTCGTTTCTATATATCAGTTTCTGTTTAAGAAACAAAATTTTTCTGCAAGTAGATTTCAAAGAGATGTACTTTTTTGGTAATTGTTATTTTCGGAAAAAATCAAATATTGAAAGAGTGTCTCAATAATAATAATACTATTTAAAAGTTTTTTTTAATAAATTATGTTATCAATAATATACTACAGTTTTTAATTAAAAAATATTATAATTGAACTAAAGAAATTAATTGAAGTTTAAGAGTATAAAATTGGACGGAAGTGCTTGGTTACATCAACTTCCATTACGTTTGATGCATTAAAGTAGGCATGAAATGAAAGTGTTGACCGATTAATTATAGTTTTTATAAGTGAAAATAAAAATAAACTTTTTAATACTAGAAATTAAGAGAGTTGTAGAAGGATCTCAACTTTAATTTTTTTTTTTAATTAAAGGTATCTATTTTGTTAGCATGACTAATTAAACCCCTCAAATATAATAAAATCAATATTTTAAAATAGTAATTATCAATCAGAAAATAGGGCAGATATATAAAGTGCTTTGAAAAATAGTAAAAAAGTGTTTCAATGGGGTGTAGTTATAAATTATTGACAATAAAAATTCATCATTATTTTGTCATGGAAAATTTGGAACCTCAAATATTATAAATTACTTGCCGGAATGAAAATGTTGTCTTTTGAATTACGTGCAATACAATAATTACTGATATTTGTCACTTGGAACTATGTGCCAACCTGTGTATTATCTAAAACCAATCCCATATTCTAATGTGTAATCAAGATTTACCACATATTTGTATGTGGAAAAAATGATATTTGAGATTATTTGAATTTAGAGAAATTAAATAAATTTGAGTTGAAAAGTTTGTAATAAATTCAATTGAAAATATATATTTTTTATTTTAATAATATTATATTAATTATTTATTTTATTATAATAAAGAAAAAGTAAATATTAAAAAAAATTAACAATATAACCGATTATATTAAAGTGTTAATACATTTTGTTATATATATATATATATATTATAAGTTATTTTTATGATTTATTAAATAGTTGTCATTTCAATTAAAATTTAATCGAATTTAAATGAGAAACATCCGATGTTAGTTGATTTTGAGTGATGATTTTTGTATTTATAGGTCGAGATCTAATTCGAAGTGAGATTGAACTATTTATGTAGATTAATCAATCTTAATTTGGTCTAAGGTTTGATTCAAGTTGTGTTAAAGTCGTTTATGCATAATGGTCAGTCTTAGTTCGATTTAAGGTTTGACTCCAATCGTGTTAGAGTTGTTCATGTAGAATGATTAATTTTAGTTCGGTTTAAGATTGTACTCTATTGGATTCTAGTCTTGCTAGAGTCCTTCAAGCAAAATAATTTGACTTGTAAATATAAATACAAAATGTCTATTGAAATTTCAATTGACCTTCTTAAAAATCCTTGAGAATAGGAATTTCTCAAGGAAAAGAGTGTTGCATAAGGTAATAAACTTTAACTACAATAAAAGCGCAGACATTAGGTGTTCCAAGTCTGAGGGATGAGACCTTCATCTAGAGTTTTCAGCCTGTATGCGTCTTTATCGAGTATTTCATTGATTTTGTACTAATCGACACATTTGAGGGATAACTTATTCTCGATCTAATGTGGTATCACCTTTCGTAGGACTAGGTCACTGGTAATTGCTCAATCACATTCAGTTTTTCAAACAAAAATACTAAGTTTTTCTCTAATGCAATATAAGGTCAAAATAGGTTGAATCCCAAAGAAAACATATTAATTGAATCTATTATGTAATATTGTTTTATTCACAAATTAAGAAGGGAGAAATTGGAATTGAAACAGGAAATGTAAAAATATAATGCAGTAAAGTTTAGACAAAAAATTATAAATATGTAAAATGTAACTACAACAGAGCGTCTAACATGTGATTGTGAATCAAACCGTCTAATTCGCAGGACCTTTAAGATGATCCATGCACCGCCACCTTTGAGGTTGGACGACACATTCACTGACAATACACATCATGTTGTTGTCGAATATGATTCCTTTGGAGGTGGAGTTAGGTCTGTAATGAAGTCATACTCATAAAGTTTGATGGACCACTTCATCATCTATCCAACCACATCTAACTTTCAAAGTACATATTTAATGGGCATATTGGTTCTTACAATGACAATGTAGCTTTGGAAATAATGACGTAGGTGGTGGGCAGTTACTACTACTGCCAATGTCGTTTTCTCCAGCTTTTGGTATTGTATATGTAGTCTTTGCAATACCTTGTTCACAAAGTACATATGCTTCTTCTCCCTTTCATTCTCTTGGACTAAGGCTGAAATAATAGCACAGTCACTCACAATAATGTATCGTTGCAACCATGTCTACTTCCTTGGTTTCACTAGAACTTGGGGTTGGAAAGGTATTCCTTTAGGTTTACAAAGGCATCCTCACACTCCTCTATCAATGCAATTGATCCTTCTTCTGAAGGCACTATAAGTAAGGGAAGTATTTGTCACCGTATTTGGAAAGGAAATGGGATAGTGTTGCCATTCTCCTAGTTATTCGTTGTACTTCTTTTACATTGTTTGGACTTCTCGTATTAATGATGACAACACATATTTCTAGATTTGTCTTGATTCCTCGCTCCATGAGGATGAAACCCAAGAACTTCCCCGCCCTTAGTCTTAAAACACATTTTTTTGGATTGAGCTTGAATTCGTATTATGCAATGGTGGCAAACAACTCTTCTAAATCGTCCTTGTGATTAATTGTGGAGGTAGAAGTCAGCATCATGTCATCTACATATGCTTCCATGTTCCTTCCCAACATAGGCTGGAGAATTTTATACATCAAATGTTGATAAGTGGCTCCAACATTTTTCAGTTCGAATGACATCACATAGTAGTAGCTGGTCATTTCTGCCATAAACATTGTTTTTTCCTCATCCAATAGGTGCTTTCAAATTTGGTTGTAACTCGAATATGCATCAATAAAATTGAGTAGCTCACATTTCGATGTGATGTTTACTATTGCATCAATGTTGGGCAAGGGTAAGAGTCTTTTGGGTAGACATTATTCAAGTATGTGAAGTCTACACACATCAACCCCTCCTACTACAAACCCTCCTATGATAGTGTTAAAATCACCCAAGATGGGATTTTCGTGTTCACTACTGACAGTCGATAGACTGTGGATGTATCCTTCCTTCGAGAGGATCATGTCTTTCTTGTCGGCTTATCCTCATATCTGCGTAGGTGACCTTCATTTGTCAATCTTGTTAACTAGTTGGCTAGATCGTAACAAGTCTTGGTATGTTCACTATGAGTTCGATGAAACTCATACCATTCTTTTCAATTTGGGTCAATGATCCATTCGATTGGTTGTGGGTATCAAAGCCCCCTGCTTATTTTGGTGTCCGCCAACACTTCTCTTGATGAGAATAAAAAATACATAAAGATGACCAAGGATGCTACACTTGAAGGGTCATCTCAACAAGCAAATAAAGACCTCATTAATAGGAGGAATGGACAAGGGCCAAAAACATCTAAAGTTCTTCTTATTGATCTTTTCAAAAAATGAGGCCCAAGCCCAAGAAGCCCAAGTCCAAAAAGGCCAAACCCAACCCATGAGGAGCAAGGCCAAGGCTTTAGGAGATGAGCATCATTGGATGTCTCTATTTGTAATTTCATTTTGGTATTTGTAGTAGAACATAAAAGGAAGGTGTAGATATAGATATAAGAGGTGCAAATGTACAAAGATAAGTCACACCTTCCATGTGACATAAAAAGAAGGTGTAGGTGTAGTTTTAAGAGGTGCCAAAGAAAGAAACCAAGTCACACCTTCCATGTGACTTGTTTTTTGTGGCAATTTCAAATGAGTTTCATTTGAATTTTCCCACCTAAATTTCAGCACCCTCACATTATAAATAGAGGTGTCATGCTCATGTAAATTTAGAATTTGAAATTTAAGAAAGGTCACTATACACAAATTTGTGTGAGAGTTGTGAGAATTGTTTCTCCTTCTTCTTGTCTCATCTTGTGAGTGATTGGAGAGCTCCAAGTGGCGGCATTCAAACACTTATCTTGGATCATCAACTCCAAGTGGCGTGTTCATCTCTCCATGGACTACAACCACATAAGTCTTTCTCATTCCATCTCCATCTCCATTTCCTAATCATGTCTTTGTAATTTCAATCGGTAGTTTGTGTTCTTGTGTTGTGTTCTTCAATTTCATTCGGTTGTTCTTATTCCTCTTGTGTTTTCCTTCTCAATTTTGCACTTATAGCTTCATTTGATTCGGTAATTTGTATTCAATTCCTTGTATTGTTTTCAGTTCAATGTGGAATGACACTCAATCTTGAGTTTGGTTCATCTTGTGGAAGGTTTTATTCTCCACTGATGTTTTCTTAAGTTCCTTCACTTGTATCGATTTGTTTGTCTTTGATTATAACTCCTATTTATCATCTTTCTTCACATATCTTGTTATTTTCATATGCTGAAAAGTGTCTATGCTTGATTCAACTCACATCATCTCTCTAGGTACAGATAATGAGGGACATACGCAACTCTTACTTTAGACGATTTAGGGAGCATCATCCTCTTAGTACAAAATATGAGGGATTTGTTAGAGGGTAGAAGCATTACTTTTGACTTTTGGTTGTACAATCATTATGAGATTTCTCAATGAGGGAAAAGTGGGTAGTACAAAATTGATAATGAGAAAAGTTGTATATTATCTCAGTGAAAACCAAATATTTTGGTTAAAAATTATTAAAGAAGAAAATCCTTTTCTAACGGGGTCTATCACAACTTGTAACCTTTCCAATTTGAAATCCCTCATATGGGAGAATTATGGTTGATTAAAGAGTTCTTTTGAAAGATTCCAAAGGTATTAAAAAAATAACTTAGCACAAATTTAGAAAATAAAGATAAAGATCTACTTTATTTTATTATTATTTTTATTTGATAATAGAATATCAATCCAAAATTCTGTTACCTGACTCGAATAATCCCATGAAAACCTACAAAATCGACCATTAAATGATCAGTTTTATACCAATTTTACGAGTCTTTTAATCAATCAAATACCTCTACCGTTTTGTAACCACTTCGACTTATGGAGAGGAGCCATCACGACCCCGAAAAAAATCATGAAATAAACTTTTCAGTTTTCAACCTTTTATTTTGGCCACCCACTATAATTATTATTTTTTATATATTTTCATATACCAATAATAATTTATGATTGACATTAATTTAAACATTTATTTCAAGTACATACACATATAGTTTACAATTTAAAGTTAATACATTTAACATAAAAATAAAGTAGATGCCTTTTTTTTATTCTAAAATAAAGTAGATGCTTGATAACAATTTCATACTATTGTAGTGTGTTTAGTAGGGTTTTTATCTTCTAAAACTCCTACAGAAAATTAACAAGTACAAGTAATAAAAATAAAATAAATTAACACATATTTATTCTGACCTTAATTATTTTTTATAAAAAACATTTATGTTAAGTATTCTGACCTTAATTAAATTAAAAAATATTGATGCATATAAACAGCTCAATTCCTTATCTAGCACCATTTACACTTTTATTTTTCTATCTAATACCTTTTTGTTTTTATTTCCCTATTTAGCACTCTTTTGTTTTTATTTCCCTATCTAGCACCCTTTTATTTTTTATTTCCCTATCTAACACCATTTAAAATAAATAAATAAATAATAAATTATTTTTTTTTTATAATTTTAATTTTGAATACATTAAAAATTAAGTATTTTTAATGTTTAAAATAGTTAGAAATATAATTAATGAATAAAGAAATGAGTTTTTACAAAATAAAAATAAAAAAGTAATAAATTAAAAATGTTTAGTTTAAATTTTTTTTTAAGAATGAAGAAAATAAAAAATTAAACTCTACAACAACATAAAAGTTGAATCTAT
>Ga0123342_1004815_pt1 | contig 20247 bp, 12 predicted proteins | sample Turbeawhitnodule_FD_89960 | JGI IMG/M metagenome (GOLD analysis project Ga0123342, IMG submission 89960) | Root nodule microbial communities of legume samples collected from Mexico - Turtle bean Mexico white nodule | ecosystem: Host-associated > Plants > Roots > Nodule | place: Mexico: Nepantla... | reverse complement strand
CCAAAGGTAGTGTGTTTCTTGAAGGGTTCAAGGTCACTACTTTGGTGGTTTGTGTTTTGTAATCTGGTTTGATTGCTTAGTGGATTACCCAGTGGTATTCTAGGGACTGGATGTAGCTCTTGGTTTAAGAGTGAACCACTATAAGATGTTTGTGTGATTCTCTCTTACCATGAACTTTTTTTTAATTCTGTTTTAAGCTTAATTGATATAAACAACCAATTGTTTCAAAGAAACAATCGATTCTTTTTCTGTGTATTGCTGCATAACTGCTTGAGTTCTTGGCTTACTTGATTCCTATTCTGGATTTATACAAAGAATTTCATTAAACCTGAAAAAGTTGTCAAAAACCCCTTTTAAGCAATTTACCCCCCTCTTGTTTAAGGTCGTATATTCTAACAAATAATTCTATTATAAACTAAAAATATATATAAATTTTAAAAAATACAAATTATAATGAACAAAAAATAAACAAATTAATAACATAAAAATGTAAAAAATTTAAAACACCACCTACCTTGTGCGTGAACGAAACGGTAGTGGTAAATAGTGGCGCGGGACAGGCAACGACGACGGAAGCAAAGTCAACAACAATGATGTTAGGCGGAAATAGCGACGATGAAGACACAACAAAAAGCAAACAAAAACCTTCCCAATGAAATAGTGACCTTAACAATGGCATAAGACAAAACATAAGAGAAATAGAAAACATACAAAAATCAATGGTGAAGAAGAAGAGAGGAAGACAATGCTTACCAATGGCACGAAGACAATGCAAACAAGAGAGGAAGCACAGAATAGAGGACACACAGAAGAGCAAGGAAGCACAAGAGAAAGGAGAGTATGAAAACGTAAGTAGCACGCTTTTGAGGTAGGGTAAAAATTTTTACGAATACAACTATTTGTAAAAGCCGCATTCTTAAATCAAACGCTTTGATTTAAGAATGAGACTATTTGTAATAGCCGCATATGTAAATCAAAGCGCTTGATTTAAGAAATGCGACTATTACAAATAGCCGCATAGCCGCGTTCTTAAATCAAGTTAATTTCAAAATGCCACCGCATTTTGAAAGACAGTTTCTGACCGTAAAAATGCATTAAATAATGAGTCGTTGTTTTAACATTTTGTACTAGTGGAGGATGGTTCCAAGGAGCTATTCAGTGCAGAGTGGGTAGTAGGGATAAGGTCAGACTATGGGAGGATGTATGGGCTGGATGTTGTACCCTCAAGGTTTTGTATCTTAGGTTGTTTTTTCTAATCTCTTGATAAGGGTCTTAAGGTGGCAGAGGTACGGAAGTATGAAGATTTCGTATGGCATTGGAGGCTTAGATGGAGGGGGGAGAGGTTCCATTGGGAATCATCATAAGAAGTAGAATTGCTAAGGCTTCTTTCTAGGGTGCAACTGCTAACAGAGATGAAGGATAGGCAGGTATGGGAAGGCGATGAGTCTGGGGAGTTTTTGGTGAAAACTGCTTATGTGTTGATAAGTGTCTAATTTCATTATTAAATCTGATTAGAAAGTATTTTTATGGTTTTGATCTAAACAATAATACTAAACATATTTGAGTGTTAGGAATAGACTTGAAATGTTAATTGCCATAACTGTCTGAACTTGATTCTAAGATGTTTTTATAAATGTGCGAGGAATTGATATTTAGGAAACATTCCTAATAATTTTAATGCGAGGAATTGATATAAATAAATTTTATACGGGCATCAATTTCAATCAAAGAACATAATGTTACCATGTTAATCAAAATACATGAGAGTGAGAAAGATGAAACCTAATCCCTATTTTTCCAAATTGAAGCAACCAATTCTTTGCATGTTTTCTTATTGATCATCGTCAACATAACCACTTTCAACAAAGCTTTCATTATTATGTTTTATATTTAGCGAGTATAGTACTTGATAATTCAATTTTTCCTAGTGGGATCGATATCCATCCTTAGGGACAAACTATTACTTCTGACAACGCGGTGGTAAAAAGTCATCATGTGCATCTAGCAAATCACGTAAGAGGACCTCATCATGATATTTTCAGCCAATTGTGGAGGGTTAAAGCTTCCCCAAGTGTTTTGACAACTGCATGGAGGGTAATGGTGGACCGTATTCCAACAAGAGTTAATCTTGCTAAGAAAGGGGTGGAAATGCCTACACTGGTGTGTGTTATGTGCCAAGTCGTCAATGAATCGTCACAACATCTCTGCCTTCAGTGTAAGGTGGCCCAGTGTGTGTAAGATCGTTGCTTTAGATGGATCGGCGTTTTGTATGTTCACCATGTGGATCTGAAGAGACACTTCGAGCAATTCTACTTACCACAAGGTTCCTTTAACCATAATATGTTGTAGAAAGGTATGTGGGTGGATGTGATCTAAAGTATTTGGGAACAAAGGAACCTTATTATCTTCAAGCAGGGGATGTGGATGAGGAAATTTTTTTCATATGGCACAACTAAAATGTTGGCTATGGTTGAAACATAAAATGTGTGCCTTTAATTTTTCTTTTTCTAAATGGTGTATGAGTCTGATTCTGTGTATTCAGAAATAGTAGTGAGGGGGTTGGTGAAGCAAAGCAAGTTGGTCTGGATGCATACTCTGTCATCTTTGAAAAGCCCCATAAGTAGGTGGTCTGTGGTGAGTGGTTGGAAAAGCTGGGAATGGTTATGTTATGCGGGGGTTTTTCTATTTTGGCATTGTAGTTATGTGTGGTGCAGGGGTCTTCCGTAGCAGAAAGAGGAGGATTGGTTTTGATGCAAGACAAGTTCTATTTTCTTGTTTTGTATCCCTAATATACTTTGTTGTGTGCTGCTGGTGCGTGCTATAATATGTTCAGCAGCAAAGATTATCTTAGAAAGGGTGTATAGGTTCTGCTCACAAGGGTCTAAATCTATATAGCTTTTGGATAACGTTAGGAAGGGAGGTACCGTAAAAGCTAATGGTTGATGGTGAGGTTTTGTTGCACCAGTTTTCCCAGTCAACCAGTTGGAGTAGCTACTGGAACTGTTTTAGAGGTTGAAGTTTGCATCTCTCATTGGTCTTAGGGATTTATGCAGAAAATGATGAATCATGTTGCAAAATTTTCGGATGAGTTGAACTTTGAGGTTACAATATTAAGAGTTTTGCTGAGCCATGACCAAATTGGTCCTCCCTTGTTGATACCTCACATGCTTTCACACCATCATCCATCTACTAACTTGCATTCATGGCTCTTTGTGTGGCAATAGGTGCAAGGAACACTAGTTTTGTTGAAGAGTTGTCTAAGCCTATGAAGCAAGAAGACTGGTTAATGTCAATCTTTGAAGGGATTCTTGTAGCTCAATTAGTTGCTTTATCTGGCCAATACAAAGCATTAATAGTATGTTGGAAGGCAGAAGAAAGGAATGCACAGATGTATTATTTTTTTTTTGTTGCAGCTACAATCTGGTTTAAAAGGAACCTATGCTGGTTTTTTCCTTTTTGTTTTGTTGCATAGATGATGCTTAAATGTTGCAGTTTTGGTGCATAATTATGCAAATTTAAGGAGCCTAGGCACTAATGTATTTATGTCTAGTAGATGTTTGTATTGCATTGGTGGTTTAAGTTTTTGACCTAGTTTTTTAGTGTAGGAGCTTTCTATAGCTTATGTTTCTAATTTGTTAAAGCAAGTGTCAAAGGAATCTAGGCCTTTGTGCTTGTTAACTTTTTTGGAGTGGAAGATGAACTTTGTATAAAGGTTTGGACACTCCTAAAGTGTTCCCTTTAATTCATTTATTTATTGCTGATAAAAAAAAGGATTAATGTGTCTGAATAAGTACAAGAATAAAAAAAAGTTACCTAAGTACCTAAAGGATTATCATTGTAATTTTAATGTTTCCAATATATCTTTAAGAGTTAAAAAACGTAGATTAAATAATAATTAAATATATGTAAGCATTGCAATATACTACTAATCAACTTATACGAGCTTAAATGACAAATCAAGCTATTATTTATTTTTTGCAATATTAAACTAAAACGTTTTCATAATACTAGAACATAATTTTTTAATAAATTCTAAAAATCGTTATTTCACATCCAAATTAAATTATGCACATAAGTTTAATTCCCTATAACTTAATGTATACTATATCAATTTCATATGTTATAAAATATATCATATACCTAGTTCAACTATATATTTACATGAATGTTTTGTTTGATTGAGGGATTGGATTTTGGAGGATTGATTTGGATACAAAGTGAATGAAAAGTGATGTGTTTTCGGTAAGTTGAGTACAAAAGTTATTGATTTATGTGATTGATTTTATTGAATTAATGAAAGATAATAGTTTTTTTTTTTTAAGTTCAAAATTGTCTTTAGTGTATATTTTAAAATATAAACTTTTATTTTAAAAATATTAGTTGGAAAATTAAAAATGAATTATTTATTAAAAATAATTATATTATTAATTAGAACCAAAAAGTCATTTACACACAATACTAAAAAATTTCTATACTTTTTCTGCATCTCACACATATTCCTCACTCCAAACTTTTTGTACAAATCTACACCAAAAATCCAAAGTTCTTATAATTACATCTAAACCTTTATTTATATCGGTACAAAATCTCAATCTCAATCTCAATTTATGAAGACACTACATACAGACAGTTCCTATTTGCAGCAATAATTACTAAACCTTTGATCTTTATGTTCTGATCATTTTAATTAATGATTTTAGTTCATAATTCCAAAATCATTTTTTTACAAATTATTATATATTAAATTTTAATAAAATATAATATTCCATTTTAAAATTTTATTTTAACAAACATACTCTCAACTTTAAATTGATTGAAATATTATTTTATAATAATTATTTACTTTACATTCCTACTTAATCAATATTTGTTCTTACACTATACACTGTCTCCGATTCTTATTACACATAAAATGTTGGCATGACAGAAAATTATTTTCATTTCTTGATTGTAAATTACAAAATTGACAATTTTTTAACTTGCCAATATTCAAATTTATATAAATAATTTTTGTTATGTAAAGAAGCCTAAAACTTTTACCAAATTTGAAATTGTAACTGTTATTTTTTCTAAGACTCAATAATTGTATTATAATTATTTTTGGACTAAAATATTCTTAAATAAAAGAAAGAGATATATATATATATATATATATATTAGCAAAACAATTCTAAAAATAGATGATATTAACTAAGATAGTTTTGATAAATATAAAAATTTACAGCATTTATTACTCTAAACTAAATTAATCATTTTCTTTAATGATAATGAATTAGATAATTGAGTCTTATAAATAAGAAGAGACAATACAAACCACTTTCACTTGGACAAATGCTTCTTCATACTTCCGAAATGTTTTTTTTTTTTTACTTTTTGGATTGGATAATCCAAAAATTATTAATTTCTGTCATTTGACATTTCAAACGATTTGGAAGGAAAAAATGGTGTAAAAAGAATTTGATGGAATGCAGAAATTAATGATGTTAATAGGTTGGGCTGCTTTGGTTAGGTTGAAGTGATATTTTTTCAGCTACACTCTCCTTTCCTAATCATAAACCATAAGGCAAATTTTTCCTACTCCCAATCTTTTTGGACCTGTATCCTTTATTTCAGGAATGAAAATCTAGAATTGGAAATAATACATTATGAAAAAATAGATTATAAAAAATTATTGTGTTTCAGAAATAAAAATCTAGAAACAAAAATCAAAATCTCTTTCCAGATAAAAAAAATTCATAATAAAAAAAATTCGTTTTGAAAAAAAAATGGGAAACATATTTAGAAAAGGAGTTCAGAATGTATTTTTATATGTAACTCATTTTATTTAAGGAAATTTTTGTCTTTTTATACTGAAATTGGTTGCATGATATGGTGCAGTAATTGCCGCAAAATTAGTTCTCAAGAAAACATTATAGATAAGAAACTTCACCAACTTCCCATGCTCCATAACACAAATAATCTTTGTATCAGTTTTAAAAAAACTGCTTGAACTTGCCCATGGACAAAAGTTTCATCAACTTCACAAATGCAGATCACAGGTCCATCTCCTCTTTGGATATCAAAATCAATTTAATATATAGGTGGGTATAATCTTACCTTACAAGTTGACTATGCTTAAAATTAATTTTTTAAGATAGTTTTATAATTATTTACAATTTATCATAGCTGAGAGTTTTTTTAATCTATCGAGTTTTTTTAATCTATCGTGTCACCCACTCTTGGATCTCTATTAGAACCGCCACCCATAAATATTTAATCTTATGTACGAGTTAACATTACATCAATTAAAAATAAGATCAATTCATAGTATATAAGTAACTGCGAACCTTATCTTATAAATCAATTTTGTAAAATTATAAATCAATTTTGTAAAATTAAATTAAGTTTAAGATTCATTTATTAAGAATATGAAAAGGTTCTAGCTAATATTCTTCGTGATCCAAAATATTAAAGAAAGTTTAGTATTTCCAATAACAAGCAACAACATTGTGGTACAAAGAGATTGAAAAAGCCAAAATTATGTTTATATGTAATTCTAAACTATATTTTTATTGTAAATGAAAGAGCAAATTCAAGCATCACTCTACTCACTCCAACCACACAATGTCAACTCACTCAAGCATCTATCAATATAGAGTTACTCATGTCATAGAAAACAATACCATAGAAACAGACCACTAGCCTTGTACTTAATTTATAGAATATGAACTTAGATTAAATACAGGAAAAGATGTAAAGACAAGTACTGAAATATCACAGTTACTCACTCCAAGGACAAAACAAGGTGAAAACATTCAAGCTACTACTTTAGTGCCATTTACTATTATAAGCAATTGGCTCATGATTTGTATATACAAGACCAAACTCTTGCTAATCTGTTGTAGAGGAATAACAAGACCAGGGGATTCTAAGGTGTCATAAGTTTATTCCTAAGCTCATTTCTCTTCTGATCAACACATCCTGAGCTGATCAAAGAGGTTATCCAGATATCATCAGATTTTACTGGCTCATCATCGTCATTCCTGTGCCAACTCCAGAAAGCATGCGTAGAGTTTACAATCTTTAGCTCGCCGTGACCAAAACTGGCTTCACGGAATTCTGACCATATTGGCTGTGGATTTATATATCTGTCAACGAGCAATGATGTGATGTGTCCATAAAAATCGTAAGAATGACAGAAGAGAAAATACAAGCAGAATGCATGTTGAGTTTTGACAAATTGAGTTTAAAAATAATCTCTGCATAGATCCTTTGCGAGAACAAATGGTTAAGAGAAAGATTCATTTGGCTTATGCTGAATCAAACTTACTTATGAGCTAAGCCTTCTTTGTTTCCTCCATCGCCAATGGTTATGTGGACTGAACCACAAGGGTCAACTCTTCCATTGTATACACGTTTCTGTGAACCAGACAAAGTATAGTTTAAAATCCTAATAAAATTAAACTTGAAAGAAACAAAAACTCTTAAGCATGTAGCCATACCGAGCGTTCATAAGCATGCACATGACCTGCGAGAACTAAATCCACGCTAGCAGCATTAAGCAATGGCTCCATAGCTGCCATCATATCAGCCCCTTCACCTTGATGAGCTGTGTTACTATTATACCATGGCACATGAAATAACACAAGTAACCAAGGTGTCCTTTTCCTGTCCACCTTTGAAAGATCTTCCTACAGATCACAGACAATAACATTAGGTCTGTGTAGCAAGACAAGTTAAGATTCAAATGAAAATGTAAAATGTCTGGACATATTTATGGCTTACAGATTAAATGTAAACTGTTAAAATTATTATAACAGAATGTTAAAAGAATATTAGCAGAACACCCACAATAACTTTTGGTTTTGCTCTTTATTGCTCTTCATACATATATTGAAATGTGCAGCTATGTATAATGGAGGATATTCAACTTCACATTACTTAATATCTCCAATATCTGAGTTAAAGACATGATCCCAATGCTGGTTTTATGAAGCCTTCTTATTTTTAAGTAGGTTGTTTGCCAAAGCCATATGAAAATACAATTTATGCCTTTGTCAACTGGGATTTTGCATGCCAATGTGTGCTACATTAGGCTTCACGCTAAACTGTAAACAGTAAGAAATGAAATCAAGGAAGGAAGAAGCAATTGTGTCTTTAATTTCTTCATAATTCCACTGAGAGATTTCAAGCCAACAAGATGGAAGAAATAGAGATGCTAGTCATTTCTTTTTAAATGAATATTGAGTCTTTCTGACTAATGACAAGACACAACAATTAAGCCTTATGTCAGTTAATGGAATTGGCCATATGGATGAATTGACTTCGTTTTGAAAATCTTTAACCAGACAAATGAAGAACAATGGAAACAAGGGCATTGTGATGTTAAAAAGTAATATAACGTATAGCATATGAAGGCATGAAGAATACAGGAAAAACTTCTGTTCACAGGTATGACAACAGTTGTTTACAACCAAAAGCAATCTCTGCATATAAAGTAAAATAGAATTTCCAATGTATATATCAATGACATATTCTCTTTGGAAAAAATATGAAAACTAACAGTTTAAAATTTCAAAGCAAGGATCCTTCTACATGGCCATGATGAATCATCCGTTAACTATCCCAAGAGTCCAAGACTGTCACAGATCAAATTTAATTTTCCCCAGTGGATGTGATACATGCCATTCCTAATAATGAAAAATCATTCTGTTCTTCTAACCATTTCTGAGAATGCTTTCCATTAAAAGGTGTATACTAAAATCAAAAACTAGAAAATGAAAACCTAGCACAAAAGAAGCTTTTTGTTTTCCACATTTATTCTCTCCAAGCACTTGCTACGTAATGGTGGCAATAGATAAAGCAACACTTGTCAGAATATAGTAACTCCTAATCAATTAGAGAAATCAACTAACCTTAAGCCATCTATATTGTTCAGAGTACTCATCATAATCTGCATAGGACCCAAGCATGATAATGTGAACACCTGCAACTTCAAATGAATAAAAGAGATTTGAATTTGATCCGCTTTCCTCAAATGGCATTTTCCATCTGGAATTATAGGACACAAACCCATCCTTTAACAAAGGTATGCTCTCTACTTCATGGTTCCCTTGTGTTACCATCCATGGTCTTGCACTAGCAAGTGGCTGCACTAGCCTACCGAACGAGTCCCAGTGACGCTGGATATAATCAGCATATGCAAGGTCTCCTGGAAGTAGGTGAACATTATATTTACATTGGTCAATGTGATCCAATGTTGATTTAGTCCATCCAGTTTGACCCAAATCCCCAGCCACAGCAAAAGTGATTGGAAGTTGAGCTGGAGGAGTTCTGAGCTGGAACTCGGGACCTTGTTGACCGCATCGATAGTAGTACACAGAATCATGCTCCAAAGGTCCAATAACGGTATGGTGTATCTTTCCTGAGTTATAGAACATATAACTGTAAGAGGTGTTCTCTCCTTCAGCTACAGAGTCATATTGCCCTGGTGATGTTCCATATTCTACAATTGAAGGTGCAGAATTATCATCGGTAATCCAAGTAACTCTCATGTGCTGGTCTCCTGCTAAAGAAATGTGTACCTGGAATATAAACTTTGATGATAAGAATCTGAATCAACTGATACTAATTGAGTACCACAAAGTAACATTAACATGCTTACAAAAGATAGATATGATTGCTTATGCAAATATTCATGGTTCACACATTGTTCAAGAATTAGCAAAGAATTCACCAAGGTAAAGGAGAGCAGTTTAAGTTCAAATAAGAAACATTCAATGAAAGTGTTTTACAGAGTACAAGCATTACAACAAATAAAAATCACTACAAAAAGATATCATTTAAAGATTTCACATCACTTGTAAGACATCATTTTAAATGAGAAGCCTAATCACAAACGTATTGAGGATGTAGATTGAATACCATCCACGTTGCAACCAACCTCCTAAGGAAATTTTCATCATAACATAATCAAGATCAAACATGACTCCCATTACAAAAATGCTGCTACTCAACTAGTCTAATGTCACGGACCTCAACCAAGAAGTCACAAATCTAACTAGTGGGCCTTCACTGATTTTCACTTCATCACTCTCCATATATCACAATTTCTATTACCTAAAATCCATAAGGGAAAAAGTATCAAAGAAACATTACAGTAGCAGGGCCATAAACCAAAGAAGAACAAAGAATTACTTAATTAGGACAAACTCCGAAATACCTCATTCATATATATAATTCGCAAAGTAAAGGGAAAAACATCCTATGTTAAGACATACCAGAAACATAACACTTAGGGTATGTTTGATTCTCTTTTCACTTTATGAGATAAAAAAACTATTTTCTAAAACAATTTCACACTACTCACCAATTAATCTCTCTCATCAGAATTCTATTATTAAGTTTTGAAAATTATATCCAAATACAAGTGAGAAGTGATCTAAAATTCAAAAAATAGAAACACTTACATGCTTTCTCACATTTTTCTTCTTTTATTCTCTTCTTATTCAACCTCTCTCAAATCTACACAGTCATGTGCCTAATACCATCTTCACCAACTTTCTGAACAACCATTTTGCCGGGTAAGCATTGTACTGGTATAGATTATGCATTAGATTTGTCAGTGAGTAATCTTTATCTAAAAATCTGGTTAGGTCACTGGAATCTCTCACTCCAACTACTTTTATTCCATCTACCGAGATCACACTTGAAAGGCATCAAGTCCATTCCACCCAGTTTTAATTATGATCTTCTTCGTTGAACAACCTTGTTTACTTGCATGCTAAAAGTTAATAACAGTTTTTGAAAATAAAAATGAAACACACCCATATTAATCTTTCTTTCCATTTTTCCCTTACAAAAACCCAGATTCTGAACCAATAACAGAAGAAAACAAAGAATGGAAAAGAGTAACATTGATCAGCTATAAGCAAAAGGGTACATTAAAAAAGTGATTTAATTGAAGAATACAGAGCGATGAAGTGTGTGACCTGTTGAGGGTAAGAGGAGGGTTTAGAATGCCATGGAAGATGAAAGGCTTTTCGAGGCGGAGGTCGAATGTAATCAGCAGGCACAGTTGCAGACTGAATCAATAAAACCGTCAGAAGTAGTTTCAGTTCCATTTGTGTGTCAACACAAACCTCTGCAACAACGTTGGATCAGCACGACAACAATGTACTTCACGAATCTATCATCACTGTACACAAAGCCGTGATTCAGGTCCGTGGATTTTGGCAATAGTGAATCACTTTATGTTAATTTGTTTATAATATTCATTTATGTAACTTTTTGTTTCTTTCAATATACTTTTAATTTTTCTTCGAATAAACCATCTGCTACAGAGTTAATATCCTACAACAAAATTTCGTTCTGTTGTTATTTATCTATAAAATTCAAATTCATGCCACATGATTTTTAGATAAATTACTTTTATAATTTAGTACGAAATGTTCATTAAAGTTAAATTTATTTAAATGAATATATTTATGAACATCAAAATATATTTTTATCTAAAAAAAAAGAAGCCAAACTAAAGGACCTTGTAGTTAGTGTACTTTTTGTCACGTCCACATTAAGTATTTATGATCGATGTTCATCCTCTGTTCTAAAATAGTGCGTTTGCAACTATATACTTAAAGTTGAGTATGATAACGATGTATTTGAAAAAGGAGTAAAAACCTAAAATTTGAAATTGTAAAGATCAATTAAACATTTTCTACAATTATGTTTTGGTTTTAAAAAATGCGTTTGGTAGCTTTGATTTGTGGGATTGAAAAAGGGATCAATCCAATTTGTTTTTATTGAAGTCATAAAAAACATGTACACACTCATTTGGGATGCTAAACATGGAAAAAAAAAGGAATCAAAGGAATTAACAATTTAATTTGAATTTGAGTAAGGAATCCTATAAAAGATAAAAGAGAAAAACTAATAATAAAAAACTCTTTTATAATATTTTATTATTGAATAAAATATGGATATTATAAACTAATGAAGGGATACTAACTTTGAATGGATCTCTCTACATGGCATGAGAAGGAGACAAAAGCTTAAATTAATTTATTAACAAAACTTTATCATGCATTTTGAAATGATTCTAAAAAGAGGAAGTTCTTTTTTTTTATTATTAGAAATAGGCAATGGAGCAGGTTTGCAAATAGTAAATAAAAATTGAAGAAATGAAGAAGATAAGAAGTTCAATCTTTTAAAAGTAATATTGACGTGAAATTTGCTAAAATTGTAATCAATTATTCAATGATATTTTTTTTTTTTATCTTTGAAAGAAATAAAACCAAATAATTATTTTTGTATTGTTTACATTTACGGGTTTTAGCTTTCTTTATTTCGTTTATGGTTCATTAAATTTGAGATTTATGAGATTTATCTTATTCTTTTTTAAATTCAGGTTATTTTTTAAAATTAGGCGTTTATTAATAATTTTATGTTAATAGTATTTTATCATTATCATATTATTTTCGTATGTATTTGTTGCCAAACACTTCAGCCTAACCTAACGAAGCAAGAACGAAATGACAACAATGTATTAAAATTATTTATTTTTTAATAAATTTTTTAGTCAATATAAAATGATGGAATAGTTGAAGTAATTCACTTTTTACAAAAGCTTATTTCTTATAAAAAAAAAAACCATTTTACAAAATATTGTAAAATTTATTTTTAATTTTTTTGTGAGTAAAAGTTCTTACATGAGATTTTCATTTTACTTAAATTGAAAAGTAATAATTTAAATAAACAGATTTATAATTAAATTTGTTTTTAATTTAATAAAATCCTAAATAAAATTTTCAAGAAAGAGCAGCTTAATTGTTTATAGATTATTGAAAGTTAATTAATGTTACTTAAATTTTTTTATCATTAAAACAAATGATGAAACACTTAAACAGGTTTTATAACTGCCTAGTAAAGTCTAGTTTTATTCTATTTCAGAACCATTGTTTATATAAACAAACTTGTTTAATAAAAAAAATTAAGTTTAAAATGAAAGAAATTAATAAAAAGTTGTTATATATATATATATATATATATATAAGTTACAAAATTAATTTAAAGCACCCCTTTAGCAATTTTATCATTGAAATGAATTTTATTAAAAACATATTTTTTGTATTTTCCTAATAAATTTTCCCTTTAATTTCTTATCAAATCTTCTTAGAACAGATGTTAGCGTTCATTGTTTTGTTACGTCTACGTGGATTCTTACATTATGCATATTTATCGTTTTTTTTGGAGTTTTAAATATATCATTTTCCTAATATATCATTTAAAAATATTATTAAATGAGTTTCTGAAATAATTTCTTTACCTGTATGGATGACGGGGCCTAGGTAATATTTATCCACTGGTACACAATTCGTTGTCGTGCTGGTAGTCTCCTAATCCTTCGAAGCTTTTCCTCTCGTTGTGTGTGCTCCGCAGGTCGGGGTACCTGCGATTGCACTCCGACGCTCAAGTCAGTGCTAGTCTTTTGGTTTGTTCTTTTAAGATATGAAAAACGTACATTTTCCCCATTTCAAAATCCTATCTATAGGTTGGCTTGAGCCCCCACTTGTGTGGGTTAGGTAATCAGTTCACTCAGAAGTGTGTAGTGGTCCTCAGAATGTGTGTAGTGGCTTCCTGATATCATGGGCATGTATCTTGAAGTATGTTTTTGACTCATTCAACGGCAGTTACCACTGCTTCTTTATTTATTACGTATTTGTTATATTGTAAATGTCATTTGACTCGGTCGTCTGGTGTCTGACCGATATACTTGCCCCAGGCTCAAGGAGATTTATCTCTGAAGAGTCGTATAGGATGGTTGGGGATTCCAAGATAGTGCGCGATAGCTGGCTACTTTGAATGCATGGCAGAGATGTGACGTTTGGCAGAGCCGCCATTTCATGATGCACTATTTCATCATATGCCTTCAACGGTGGAGATTTCGTGTCGTTTTGTATGCCGAGTGGGCTTGACCATTAGATTACATTAGATCCAATGGTGCTGGACAAGTGGTAGGGATTTCTCTCTCCTATTATGTTGGCTATAAATAGCGCTTCATTGGTGGGTTAAAGGGTTTACACACTTTTTCTGCCTTTTGAGTTTTGTGCCATCTGCTCTGAGTGTCAAGTTCATTGCTTGAATTGTCAGGTTGAGGTTAGTAATGTCTTCTTCTATAGATTCTTCTGGTAATGTTGTAGATAACGAGTCATCTTCGACTCGCACTGCATCTGGTAGTGCGAGTCGGTAAAGGTCTTGGTCAATGAGTATGAACCGAACAGTCTGTTGCTTCATTGTTTTCTCTAAATGTGGGTCACATATTCCATTAGTCAAGTACTGTTTGATGGGGGGTCATCCAATTGGGTTGGGTGTCAGTCACCATGCATTCCTCTGTACTAACACTGAGTTTAGTCAAAGTTACATGTATGACCGATCGGTGAACTCCTTTCTGTTTGGTGGTGGCCAATCGAGAAAGTGCATCCGCACGAGTGTTATTTTCTCGTCAAACGTGTTGGAACGACACCTCTTCAAACTTGGTTAAGAGATTTCGTACAAAATGAAAGTACTGCTGAAGTAATGTTTCTCGAACTTCGTATTCCTTGTGAGATGCTCGACCACTAGCCGTGAATCGCTCTTGCAAGTTAACTTAGTTACCTCTAACTCAATAGCCAAGTAAAGACCAGCTATGATAGCCTCATACTCGGCTTGATTATTCGAAACTTTGAACTCAAATTTTAAAGTTTGTTCCACTATGATTTCCCCCAGTCCTTTTAATACCTCCCCTGCTCCGCACGATCAGCTGTTTGAAGAACCGTCAACGTATAGCCTCCACTGAGAATGTTCTTCTTCAACCAGTTGTGGAGCAAGTTTAGCTACAAATTCGGCAAGGGCTTGTAATTTGATTGCACCCCTGGGTTGGTACTGAATATGGAATTCTGATAATTCGATGACCTATCCTATCATTCGTCCTGCCAAGTCTGGTTTCGTTAGAATCTTCATAATAGGATAGTTAGTCTTGACTATGATCTGGTGATTCTGAAAATACATCCGCATACGCCGTGCGGTTATAATTAAGGTCATCGCAATCTTTTCAATCGTTTGATATCTCACTTTCGCGTCGTCGAGTACTCGACTAACGAAGTACACATGCGTTACTTCTGCTTCTATCTCCTGTACGAGGACCGAACTCACTGCTTCGCTTGAAACAACAAGATAAACAATGATAGGTTCGCGTGCGTTCGGCTTCTGGATAACCGGCGGGGATGCCAAAAATGCTTTCAACTGGAGAAAAATTTGTTCACACTCAGCGGTCCACTCAAACCTGGACGCCTTTTTTAACAACTGGATGATGAGTCTCGTTCGTTCCGTAAGTTTTGGCACGAATCGAGACAAGGAGGTGAGTCGTCCGACCAGTCTTTGAATTTCCTTGAGACTACTGGGACTCCACATTTCTGTGATAGCTTTGCATTTATCTTCTATGCCCCGATGGGTGAGCATAAAATCTAAGAACTTTCCCCCTTCTACGCCGAACGTGCACTTGTCGGGATTCAGACGCATGCGATATTTGCATAAAGCTTGAAATGTTTCCTTCATATCTGAGACATGATGCTCGCATGAGTCAAATTTGACAACAATATCGTCAACATATACTTTGACGTTTCTTCTAATCATGTCATGGAAGACATAGTCCATCAATCGCTAATAAGTGGCTTCGGCGTTCTTGAGGCCGAACGACATGACCTCGTAATAGAAGTTGTTGAAATCCTTCCTAAAAGTTGTCTTCTCTCTATCCCGCGGGTGCATATGGATATGATTATAGCCCGAATATGCATCAAGAAAACTGAGAATCTGATATCCAGCTGCTTCATCGACCAGTCGGTTGATAGTCGGTAGGAGATAAAAGTCCTTTGGACACGCTTTGTTGAGGTTCATGTAGTCTACACACATTCGCCATTTACCGTAGACTTCTTAACCATTACTACATTAGCTAACCACGTGGTATAGCAGGCCTTTTGGATGAAACCGGCTTGTACCAATTTATCAGTTTCTTCTCTGGCGGCCTGACGCTTCTCTTACCCTAGTTTCCTTTTTTCTGGGCTATCGGTCTAGCCTCCTTGTATACGGACAAACGATGAGTGTATGTCCGCATTGGGTTTTATACGGACTATCGATCTAACATTGGGTTTTATCCCGGGCATGTCCGCAGTGGTCCAAGCAAAAAAGGTCTGCATTCTTGGATAACATCCTACTTATCACCTCTTGGTCGTCCAGCTTTAAGGATGTCCCCATGTATGTTTTACAGTCGTTGTCGCGGAGAAATATGGGTTGAAGGTCCTCTCCGGCCTCCATCCGAGGGTCGTCCAGCCGTGGATCCAGGTCTACCAGGGCAACTAAGTGTCTCCTAGAGTTTCAACCTCTAGAACGCCTCTTTGGCGACCACCCTCTTCTACTGGGGGATCGGTTGTTCATCGTAGTATATAATCGTCTGGTCGGTTCAACTTTTAGGCTAGCTACATAGCACTCCCGCGCAATCTTTTGATCAATATGTACTGTCGCAATATCTCCATTGACAGAAGGAAACGTCCTGGCCAAATGAAGGGTAAAAACAATAACTTTCAACTTGTTGATAGAAGGACGTCCGAGCAGTATGTTGTAAGAGGTGTTGGCATTGACCAGTAGGTATCGAATGTTGATTGTCTTCCTGAGAAAATCATCACCAAAAGTGGTGAACAAATCAATGTATCCCTTGGTATCCACATGTTCTCCCGAAAATCCAACTATCTGCTCATCATAAAGTTGTATCTCTATTTCGGAAATGCACATTTTCTTAAAGGTTTCCCAATACAGAATGTCGACCGAGCTACCCTAGTCCACCAGAACCTTCGCTATTGCAAATTTGTCTATGTCCACCGTGATGACCATTGGGTCATCTTGGGCTGGATCAATTGCAGTGAATTCGTCATCACTAAAGGTAATTGGAGGTAAGTGTGGACGTTTATGTGTCGAAGTTGAATGGATGGACTAAATCACCCTCAGATGTTTCTTCCTTGCTGAGTTGGAGCATCCACCACCTACGAAGCCGCCCGCTATATAATTAACTTCTTGAGCTGGTACGCCGAGCGAAACAGAGCCAACAATAGTGTTAATAACTTCACGAACCCTTTGTTTAGTTCGGCTTCTCCGTTCAGGGCTCTCACTTTGAGGACGGGTCCATCTGACCGGACTTTCGCTTCATCTTTGTCGGGTAGTACGGTGATGGTCATCACGGCTTCAAGTGTCTATTCGTCCAGAGCGTTCTTTGTCTTTAAAGTAGTCAATGTCATGTTGGGATGACCGTGGTGTGGCAGTAGACTTCTAATGAATTTGCGGATATGACTGGCTTGAACAAGTTCTTCTATTTTATCTTTTAATGCTTGGCAGCCTTCGGTCATGTGGCCGTAATTACAATGATACTGACAATGTTTGACTATATCTGCATTGTGTGGTGTCTGCGCTTGTTTGAGTGCCGGGATAAGTTCAGCTTTTAAGGCTTCATCCAGAATTTTTCCTCTAGGTACCGTCATAGGGGTGTAGTTGTGGAAACGAGGACCTCGGTTCGGACAGTATCGGTCGCGGTCGGTCCCCATTGTGGGGGATGGATGCCTTTATTTTTCTCCCTTTCTTTTTCAAAAGCCTCTGCCAGCGTTTTCCTGTGATAATCAACGTGTTCTTCTATCTGCATGAATTTGGTAACTCTCGTTCTTAGTTCGTCCACGTTATATGGTGGCCATTTTATAAGACTTTCAATGAACCGCCCTAGCAATATGGTCGAGACTAATTGGTGCATTGCTATCTCTGGGTTCAAGTTCCTGATCCCCATACAAACCTTGCTGAATCTGTCCATAAAAGCTCTCAATGATTCCCCTTTTTCTTGTTTGACGTTGAGGAGAGACATTGATGACGTACGGTGGGGCCTGCTCGTGGCATACTGGGTGGTAAACTTTGTTTCTAGAACCTTGAAACTAGTCACAGAGTTCGAAGGGAGTTCGGTAAACCATCCTAGTGGTCCCTCTCTCAGAGAGGTGGGAAAAACCTCGAACCACATCGTCTGATCTATGGTGTATAAAGTCATTTGTGTTCTGAAAGTGTTCAAATGCTCATCTGGATCAGTAGAACCATCGTAGAGGTCATCATCAAACCTCTCCACTTATCAGGAAGAGGTGCAACAATGATGTCGTCCGTGAAAGGGTGACCCCTTGGATTTTCTTCCTTGTCGAGAGTGACACATTTAATGCTCTGGTGTGTGGGGTGTGTAAGTGAAGCGTGATGCGCCCCATGAGTTTGAAGAGTTGGTGGTTTTGTCCTGGATTGATGCGTTTGCGGTGTCGGTATTGGTGTTTGGGAATGCTCTTCCCGTTCGAACTCTTCAAGTCGTTGAAGCAGCCTTTTGTTATGCTCCTTCAACTGAGCCATCTCATCTGCCTGCCAACGTCGTTCTTCCTTTTGCTTACGCCGATCCTTTTGTCGCAGTTCCTGCATCTGGGCTTGGAGGGCTTGGAGCATCACCATTTGCTCTTCCGCTGTGTTGTCGTTGTTTGTGTTGTTCATTGTGGATACCATTGTTGCTCGTTGAAGTCCCTCTGCTTGGAAGACTAAAAATTACTCAGGCCCCACGGTGGGCACCAATTGTACTTGTATGGATGACGGGGCCTAGGTAATATTTACCCACTGGTATACAATTCGTTGTCGTGCTCCTAATCCTTCAAAGCTTTTCCTTTCGCTGTGTGTGCTCCGCCGATCGGGGGTACTTGCGATTGCACTCCGACGCTCAAGTCAGTGCTAGTCTTTTGGTTTGTTCTTTTAGGATATGCAAAACGTACCTTTCCCCCCTTTCGAAATCCTATCTATAGGTTGACTTGGGCCCCCACTTGTGTGAGTTAGGTAATCAGTTCACTCATACGTGTGTTGTGGTCCTCAGAACGTGTGTAATGGCTTTCTGATATCATGAGCATGTATCTTGAAGTATGTCTTTGACTCATTCAATGCTAGTTACCACTGCTTCTTTATTTATTACGTATTTGCTGTATTGTAAATGCCATTTGACTTGGTCGTCCGGTGTCCCATCGTTACAATCTCGCATCTTATTTTTTATCATTATTACTTAATTAATTTACTTTATGACATTGGATAGTATTGAAATAGAGACCGAACTTTAGAAAGTATTTTTTTTTTATCAGCAATACTTTAGAAAGTATTTTAAAAGTGTTAAAATAGATGTACATAAAGTTTAAAGATTAAAATTAAAAAAAATAATTATTTATAATTAACTTTTATATATATATATATATATATATATAATACAAATAAATTTGGGAGTCATGCAAATAGATATGAAGTATTTAACAATACGTAAATAATTAATATTTAAAATCATTAAAATGATTACAAGACCAATTAAAAAATCTAGTAATTTTGTGATTAATCTTAACTTTTTACGACTTTGTGTCTAAGATATACTTTTTCAGTTTCTTCACCATTTTATCGAAATTTCTCATAAAATAGTTTAAATTTATAAATTTCCATAAAATTAGTGGAAAAATAAAGTGAGACTTCATATATATCATTTTATATATATTTAACCAACATATATGCTATTTAAATATTAGTTAATTATAGTTTATATCACAACAATGTCCAACCTAAATTTAAAATTTGAGATATATGAAAAGAATATTAAAAAATGTAAAGATAAAGGAAAGGATTTAGAAAAGTGAAAAGTATTTAAGGGATAAAGAATAACGTGGAACTTTTGCAATTTGGTTCCTTGCTTGTGTACAATGTTTAATCTAATGCCATAGTTGATTCAAATCTTTGGTATATATATATATATATGTTTCACGGTGTCTTCAATTTCTGATAAAGCAACAAAACTTGTGACCAATCTATCTTCATTGAGGAAAAATGTCTATTAGAACAAACCGCATGAAAGCAGTGCCATCACTGCAGAGACGGTTGACATCAGTTCAGATCAAGGAAGGGCCTCTTATTTCTGAAAAGCTGGAAAACTTAATGTCTGATCTAAAAGCCATACAAAATTTGTTTACAACAGTGAAAAGTAAGGAAGAAGAACTTCTTGACACGTTAAAAATTGTCGATGATCTTCTTCGCAACTTCAGAACAGACAAGTTCTTCGAGATTTCCCATCGAATTTTGCATCCACCCAAAAAAACTGATCCACAAAAGGGTAAGCTCCTAATTTTTCTTTATATATATATATATATATATATATAT
>Ga0123342_1004814_pt1 | contig 20248 bp, 10 predicted proteins | sample Turbeawhitnodule_FD_89960 | JGI IMG/M metagenome (GOLD analysis project Ga0123342, IMG submission 89960) | Root nodule microbial communities of legume samples collected from Mexico - Turtle bean Mexico white nodule | ecosystem: Host-associated > Plants > Roots > Nodule | place: Mexico: Nepantla... | reverse complement strand
TAGTTAAGGCCCAAATAAACCCAATTATAAGAATATTAATTAAAACAATGGATTTATTTATTATTATAGTCCAATAATCTATGAATTAGGCTAATGAGTGTGAATAAATATATGCTCATCAAACATAATCTTAAAAAGGGAAAATACATTAACTTTCTAAAAAGTCAAATTTATTGTATAATTTTTTTATTATAATTATAAAAATAAGAAACAAATCATTTTGAACCAGTCATGAAAAACATCTTTTTGCTTCAAAAAATAATCTGAAACATACTTGTGCACATAAATCTTTATTGTTAATTTATATAATTCATAATTATATAATATATAAATTTGTGTCTCTGTGTCCTACATTTTAGAAATTATACGTATCTTTGTATCCGTGTCGTATCTGTGTTTGTGTCAGTGCTATACAGGTAATTACTAAAGTTATCAAAATCAAGAGTTTCCATACACTTTTGAAAATTCATATGAAAAAAAATATTTACACTATAAAATAGGGATAAGATTTTTATTAGTCAGTTCTAGCCACATTTATTTAGGTTAAGTAATATCATTCTTAACATGAGAATCCCCTCAGATGCACAATATAAGACTCTAAATAATTTGAAAATGTATTTAAGGTGTTTCACTTTTCAAAACCTTGTGACTCAAATTCTTACCATGGGTTGAATTATGGTATAACAATTTATATCACCACAACAATAGCTAGCATGACTCGTTTTAAGGTCATATATGGAAGAGATCCTCATCTACCAGTCAAATATGTCAGTGTTTTGACTTTAATTCAAGAGCATTTATTGTAGATAAACATTGTTCTCTCTAAACTTAAGCACAATCTTCACTGAGCTCAACAAATAATGAAGAAATATGCAATCAAAAATTGATGAATCTGGAGTTTAATAGTGGATATAAAGTGTTGGTGAAGTTGCAACCATATATAGATACCACTAAGTTGCTTTAAGGAAGAACCAAAAATGAAGTTTAAGGTACTTTGATTCATTCCCAATTATTGAAAGGATTGGCAAGGTTGCTTATAAATTGGCAAGATTACTTACAAATTGTTGTTACATACTACGATTCATTACTTAGGATTTAAGGTTTAGAATTTAGAGTTTAAAAATTTAAGGTTTAGGATTTAGAGTTTAAGATATTTTATAATGGTTTTGTTTCTCTTTGATATTTTCTATTCCAAGAGAACTTTGGCTTACGAAACACCTCCCTTCCAGAATTAATTTTCAACCTTACAAATTACCTATTTTGAAAGTAATTCTCAGAACCCTATTTTCAGAAACCTCCACACCCCACCATAATCACCCAAAACACTTCAAGACAACTTATTTCTTACCTCCAACCACCAACGAAGCTTTCAAAAATGGACCACCACCTCCACTGTAGCTCCACTGACCTCAACGTTCCTTGCACCAACGACAACCATAACTCCTGCAAAACAACCCCTGCCATGGAAGTTATGGAAGATGTCCTTTCAAATAAAACTTCAAGGGTACTTTCGGTATTTCCAAAAGTATATGGGTGCAAAAAGAAACACCCATGATATAAAGGTGAAGTTGGTTGGAGAGAGAAGGCTAGAAAAAAAAAAAGGATTGGGGAGAACCTTCCTCTTCCTCTTCCTATTCTTGTTTTTGTTGTTGCTATGCAATCACTACTATATATACTCGTAGTATTCTTTGTTTTCTTGTAAAAAAACCAATCCAAATAAATAATACAATTACAGGGTTTTTCTTTTATTCCATCAAGCTCTCTATGAGTGGTGTTGTTTGGTACCACTGTTACACATAATCCCTTTTAATTTTAGGTTGATTTGTTTGATCTATAAGCCTTTTTGTTTTGTTTTGTTTATGGATTTACATAATGTGTGGAGAGAAAAGGCCATGCAGAAGAAAATGTGAGATTCGAATTCCACGTGCTAAAGTTTGATGCATGTACATGTTTTAAAAGAGTGTGAGAAAAAGAAGGTAAAAGGGAATGAGAAATATGAAGTGCGTGATTGAGTTGTTTAAATTAACGTATGAACAAAATGATGAGGAGTGGGTGTAGGAAAGCACGGTGTGTAGAGAGAAATGGTGATGATAAAACAGAGAAAGAGTAAGGAAAGGAAGTTGAATATATAACCTCAAAAAAAGAAGAGCACTTTTAGAGGCACTAAAACATGCTAAAAAATCTCAGGCGTGACAACCCAAAGTGGGGTGCATTATCATCATCCTCTGTTACTACTTCACTTACTTCTTTCTTTCTTCCCCCACTAAAACAATATATTCACCACCTTAATAAACCAACCAATACCAATCACTTCCTGCCACCTCATCATCACTAAAATCTTCGCCTACACCCTACCGCATACTACTATCTCTAATGTGTACTTTTCCGACGAAGCGGCGAAAACGTTTGAAACACGACACTCCCAGAATCCGGGAACTGGTCCATGGCGCAACTCCTCAATTTCATCCCCATGGGCTCCACCGCACCCGCCACCTTTCTCCACACCTCGTTCCCCAACGACGTCGTCGACACCGACATCGCCCCCGGTCGGAAAATCTGCACCACCTTCCTCAACACGTGGACTACGTCCACGTCACTCGACCTGGACCCCACGCACTCGAAACTCGCGTAGCTGTAACCCTCCTCCGGCGTCACGTGAATGGTCGAGTACCACTCTCCATCCATGCCGTTCATCGAGTACCCGCACGGGTCGAAGGCGAAGTCGCACACCAGCGCGTGCGGGTTAATCCCGTCGATCCCCGTGAGCTCCGTCATTTCCCTCCCGGCCGAGTCTCCGCTTTTGCCGTCACCGGGGCGGCGGAAAAACTTGCCGGCGTGTAGCGGGTCGAGGTCGGTCATGCAGATTTCCAACGTGTAGTTGTGGTGGTAGAGCGCGTGGGAGTCAGCGGTGGCGGTGAAGACGTGCCAGGCGTGGGAGGATGACTTGGAGGGCATGGTGGAGGCTTTTCGGAAGCATAAGTTGGGAGGGAGCGTGGTTTCTATGTAGGCGACTTCGTCGTTGAAGCTCGTGTGAGGGAAGGGTTGCGAGAGAGGGAAGATGAAGTTTCCGCGCGTGTAGCGGCAGGAGGAGAGCGTGAGGCCGAGGTGGGTGTGGGCGTAGAAGATCAAGGGTGTCATGGATTTGAGAAGCTGCGTGGTCCCACATGTTTTTATTATGATCTTTGTTGGGTACACAAAGAGGCTCGATTCTGATAACACATAAGCGTCGAAGTAGGAGTTTCCAACCGCTGAAACTACCGTGCATTGAACCTCTTGTAGGGTTTGCTGTATGCATTCAAAGTCGAGCTTTCGGAGACCCAGTTGAAGCATGGCGGGGTGGTCACCGAAGAAGTGAAGCTCGAGCCTCTTCTCGAAGCCTTCGAAACCTGAGAATGCGAATGCCATTGAAGAGAAAACTGGTTTTTGTGGTGTTGGTGATGAGGGAAAGGTGAGGGAAAGGAAGGAAGGTGATTTGGATTTATATAGGTGTGTGAGAGTGAGAGTGAGAGTGAGAGTGAGGAGGAAGTAGGGTTTGTGTTTAGAAGAGAGGTGTGATGTGAGCATGCGGGTGATGGAACCAAGAATGATGATAGTAGCCATTATGAAGTGAATACGATGATTATATGCAACAATTTTGTTATGTTTTTTTACTTCATTCTTCCTTCACAGACACCAACACCACGCTTTCTTCTTCCTTCATTGCCTCCACTCTCCTCACCACCCTAATCACTCTTTCATTCTTCTTCTAACTCTACGTAACTTCCAATCCTATACCACCTTTACACAACTCAATTCAAATATTATTATTTTCTGCATCTCTTCTACCTTCTCATTAATACTTAACTCCTCATCGTACTTCAAAAATAATAGATTATTAATATTTAAATATTTAAAATCTTCAAATCACAAGTAAACATTTCAAGATTCACTCCCACCACCGCCATCAAATCTTTTTAAAGAATAAGTTTTTAAAAGATTTGCTTTTCTGCATAAATCTTCTATAGATTCGATGGGATTACATGATATATTGACTAACACTCTTAATATTTTAATTTTGTCATTTATTATTTTTAAGATGTATGTATCAAGGGAAGTCTGTTAAAAGATACGAGCCGGTTTTCGTCACAAACACACACAAAAAAAGGTGATTTCAGTCCACTTTTGTTTTTTTTTTTACTGTTCTTGCTATTTTAACCATGATCTTTTATGAATAGTACGTGTATTATTTTGTATTCAATAGTATTCCTTATATATTAAAAATCTCATTAATTTTTTTCTCGTAATGTATCAACAAATACAATTAATATTATATATATATATATATATACATACACATAGTGATTTTAAAGTATTCATTTATATTTCTACAATGTGTAGTCTGGTATGTATAACGTTAGTTTCGTGGCTTGCTTGCTACTAAAAATTTAGTTTAAAGTAAAATTAATTGAATTTGAAGTTTGAACGATATGTGGGGCTAATTTGACCAGAATGATTGGTTGAACTGATGATGAGAAATGCCAGAAATAATTGTGTTGAAACCATATCATACACTTCTTTTCACAATCACAGAGAAACTGGAGATTTAGTAAGAGTTCAAGACCTTGTTGATTCAAAGGAATTTGATTTGGTGAGTCAAATTCAGCATTCAGCTGAACTATTTCAATGATAATTCCATTGAAACAGAGACACAATAATCATAAACCGGGGCTAGATGTTGTATTGTTGCTGTGTTAAACAACAATTATGAGATCTCTAGAGATAATTAATGGACAGGTTTGATTAGAGCTCTAGTTAATAACAGGGTAACCAGAACATTTTGTGACCAAAAAGTAAAATTAGAAGTAAAACACCCAATCACTTGGGACTCTGTTTGATATGAGCATACTCTGATATAGATTATGGGCACTGCATAATGGAAAAGTGCAGACACCTCAGTTGATGGAGACATCTTTGTCCATTGCTAGCATAGCAAGTGTTAATTAACCAAAATCTTGACGTGCTCAAAATATCATCCATATTACAACAATTATTATTTTTCAGAGGCAGAACTATGAAGGAACAAAATGAAAAAAAACAAACAAAAGAAATCAGGCGTGTCAGGTAAATAATGAAAATATCCTTGAATTAGGGAGGCCCGTACGTGAATGAAATGAAAAGCACCAGCATCATTTTTATTCTTCATGCAGTTTCATGTAGCTAGGTGGCATTATCATTATTTTTTTCTAATTTAACAATTTCATTTCTAGATTTATCAAAGCATGCATGCACACTTGTTTGTTAACCGTGCCAGCATCAAAATTAAAAACGATTCTCTTTATCCTCCAAGTCTTTAATTAGTTTTAAAACCTTGGTTCATAAAACAACTAAATAACATTCATCATTGTGCTACTACGAAAAGTTTAACATTTTCATATACACAGCTCAACAAACCCCAGATGAAATGTAACAACTCTCTCTCATGTAACTTGTTGGGACATAAAGTTGATTTGGATCATAATGTTTAACTAGTCTTACATAGAACTAACAGTAATTTTGAAGTAAAAGGAAGTAATTAGTGGTTCATGGTCTTTTGGAGGAAGTTTTGGTAACCTGTCTCTGCCGACATGTAAAACTAACTTCTCCATCATATAGGTGGTCTCCTTGACTTTCAATTTACGAGTATTGGAGACATTATATCAGTAACAATAATTCAGCATAATCAACAATACAGAAGCTTCTCCTTGGTATAGTAAAGACAGGTAGAATGTAGTATTCAAAATTGAAAAGGAAAAAGTAAATGCAAAATCTAGCAAGCATACAGTACCAATACAACAGAAAGTGTAGAAAGGGGAGTGAATAAACAAACTTTGAGCAGAGAAAGGTTGGGAGGAAAGGCAATGATGAAAAATTGTGAGTTAGAATCAAATTTTTTCAGTTTTAAGGGGTTGAAATGATGCAGAATGTATGTCGTCATCAATAAATCTTATGGTTGTGGCTGGCAGCCACCATAATGACCACAATATCCACCTCTTTGTGATGCACGCGCACTACCAAACCCAAAACACTATCTCACAAGCCCACACTTAAGTTCTTACACGCAAGCGCACAGACAAACACAAACATTGGTTCTTGCAAGAATACGTATATGCACTCTCTCCCTTTCATATCTATCATGCATACACACACACACACAAAAAAAATCTTGTTTTGTTGAATAACTCTACCAAGTCTGCCACCTTTTTCACATTGGAAGTCTCAAGCGAAATCCCAGAACTTGTTTTGTGGCAAGGACATTTTTTTCAAAAAAGAGTGAAAAGTTAGGAGTTGAAACCCATCTTAATCTTAAAGTTTGGTCCCACTAAAAGTATAGTCACCTTTCTGAACGCCACATCTTGTTCACCCTCCACCTCATTCATTCCCTAGCTAGCCCAAATCATCATAATAATGTAAACCCCAAACCCATGATTGGTCCCACTATGTGCCCCCGAGACAACCACCGTGGGTGACCCCACAAGGCTACATATAATCTAGACATGTGTCCCAACTTGATGGCACAACAAGGTCCATCTTTGTTTCTAGTGCTAATGAGATTTGAGGGACATGGTGTCCCCACTCAGCCCTTAACTGCAAGACAATGCCATAAGTTGGCAAGGAACAAGCTGGCTTTAGCCGCCATACTTGCTTGCATGCGCAAGTTTCAGCATACATGAAGCCAATTGGCACACAAGCACAAATCAAAGTGTTGTTGCAAATTCTTTTTTACAAGACTGTAGCTACACTACTAATGAGCATCACTGTATCATGCGCACAAAATTTGCCAAAATGCTTCATCAATACCCCACCAGGCTGCAACATAAAATTTGGAAAGGCTTCCCCTGCAATATTCATACACCATGAAAAGTGGTTGGAGGCTTCTTTCGTTTTTCTTTCCAAAACAAATCTAATGGTTGCAGCTTGATTGGTGTGGGAATGATACGTTTTAGTGTTTTCTTTTAACATTAATATATTCTCCCCTACAAACGTGATGTGCCGTGCAAGATAAACAGCAATTTAAACCTGTGCACTCAATACTATATTGAATGGAATAAACTAACTAATATCAGCACAACGTTGCATTAATTCTTTAATAATACCCCACCTCAGGTGTTAATTGATTGTGAGACTATGATATAGCAGTTCTGATCAAAGTAGAATCTTGATGATTGTATGAACATGCTTAACAAAAATTTAGGATAAGTGCATGATTAGTAATAGTTTTAATTTTAGATATGCTGTTGTTTTTGTTTTTCATATTTTAATTCAAATACGTGGTTAAATGTTTAAGTAAATCAAAATCTAGGAAAGATGATTCTTGTGCAGGATGGTTCACACAGGAATCATTCCTAGTAGGTGGTGCTGAGATTTTTTGAAACAAACAAGACATGTTGTGAACTTTTAAGTGGGCAATCTCTTGAAAATAGAAAGTGCCCCCACAATTAAAATAAAATATGCATGCACAATCCAAAACTAGTTTTAATCGATTCCTTGTGATGTTTTTAATATTATGTGAAGCCTCGAGCAGAGGAAGATGTTTGAGATAAAGGGTGGGCACATACATTGAAATGCATAGCATAATATGATCCCATGCTCTCATACACGCCACATCATTTCTCTTGTGCTTTAACCAAACAAAATCTGTAATTTGATTTTGAAAACAAATGCATGTCTATGTTTGTGTCTATTTTGCAAAATTGGAATCTCTGTTGATTGCTCCTGGCAGGCATCATTCTGCTGCGTGACCTTCTTCACCCTCTCTTGTCTGTCACCTGTCTTATTCGTCTACTTTACAATGCAAGTCTGGTCTGCAGCCAATTCCTACCCAATCATGCCCTCTTTCAACTCAATGCACCACCATCACTAAAACTCATGCACTATCTATTATTGTTTTATTCAAATTCAATTCATGTATTTAAAAGCTTCATAAGAATTCCTTAACTTTTTTTTACTGAAAAAATTGCACTGTTATTTCAAGTATTTCTATAAACTACATGTATCTTTTATGAAACACAATCAAATTCAAGTTGGATGAAACCTTAGATATGATGACCACGCTGGACAAACTATAAATTCAACACTCAAACTCAATATACTAATTGGAATAATCTTATCTATCTATCTTTTTGGGTGGTGAATTTCTAACTGTTATTTGTCTAAAAATATTTATGTGCATGCAATTTAAGAAGTTTATGATTCCATTTCTTATTTCAAATTTAAAATATACTACAATATTTTCGGTTTGAATCAAATTTTAAAACTTATGTGTGATTGTGATACTTCCAGAAATTAAATTTATCACTCAAATAAATCTGATCTTTAAAGAAAAGCAGATGTTCTTTAAAAAGTATAGATGTTGGAGACTGTAGTTTTTCCACTCATTTAATAAGTTAACATTTTCATGGACTAATTTGAATTACTAATGATTTTATGAAAGACTGTGTTCGTACAAATCCACTTTTTAAGGTTTAATCATGTGCTAAAAATATAGGGAGAATGATTCTGTCACATGCTGGTAAGCTTAGAGAGGACTATTTACTATAATTCAATTGATTTAGAGATTGAATTGGATAAAGTAATTGGGTTAAAGAGTGAAAATGGATGGTGGTTTAACAATTCTTAACAAAAAATTTGGGTGTGTAACAAAAGAATGATCAGTAAAGTTTGATATTCTGGTTTACATGCTGAAAAAGAGTATGGTGGCAATACTGCATCTCTTAGCCCTGAGAAGATCTCTTAGCCCTGTAACTAGCTAACAACTGTGACGTCTGAATCTGGTTTTCATTCTGCAAGCATGCATTCTTCGAATCATTGTATTCTTGTGCTCATATTTTGCTATTTCTCTAATCCATTGATTGGTTCAAAAGCAATTCCATCTGCAAGGTCTTTTACACTGCTTTTCTTACATTTGCTAAAACATTCATGAAATACTTCTTGCAAAATTCATTTTTTAACAGAATTTTCTCATCATAGATATATGTATTTTCAATGATATATAACTAACTGTTCAAGGTATACAAAATTCAGCTAGTTAAAAATAGACAAAAGTTAGCTACTTTAGTTAATCAGTGGTAATCAAGTTTAATGTGCTGAGATTATTGCGTGAGTTAAAATTTAATTTAAACTGAAAAACAATGTATACTTAAAATACTAAAAGTAGGTTTGTTCTTATATCACCCTCCCCAATCATGACAGAATCTCACAAAGTTGGAGACAATAATAGCCATTTTTCTTCCAAATCTAGCTATTTTGCTTCCTGGAGGAAAGTTCTTCAGCATTAAACCTCAATCTTAATAAATAATATTTAACTAAATATAAACCTAATTCTAATTAATTAACTTATCATTTACTACTGTTTAACCAGCTTATGAATACCCAACTACTACTACTATTAGTGGAATCTGAGCAAGTGCTGACATAAACATGGTGTCATTCGAACTGTTGAACTACATTTTGCTTAACCTTTTCTTTTATAAAAAGAAACAAAACAAGGAATTAAACAATCCTAGAAAGAACTGAAAAAGCAAAACAAAACTAGTAGAGTAATGAAAAATACCATACATAAATTAAAACCAGTTTCTACAGTAAGATAAATGAAAAGTGTCTACAAATTTGTATAATTAAATTCTAATTTTACGAAAATTTAAGGAACAGAAGAAAAAAATGCACATGACATAGTCCATGCTGAATTGCTGATAAATAGAAAACATTTATGATATACCTAAAGAACACATGAAACTATTAAAAACAATAGTTAATTACAAAAGAAAATGGTTGTGACAGATATCAGAGATGTGGGATTTGATATCTGTTTGAAAACAATTGATAATGTGAGAGTTGAGGCATGTTTGGATGGTCATCATGTTCCCTCTGCTCCAAACTATTATATGGTTATTAATTCAACTTTCTTCATCCCTCACTCCAACTTATTCCCAACATCCTTAATTTCTAGGTTTCACACAACAAGGCAAAATCTCTTGGACATTACATTGTTAATAATATCTACCCCTCCTATGTTTTTTATTATATTGCAAAATTAGAGTACCTATACCATGATCTTAGCTTTGAATTTTTAATGCAGAAAAGAAGTAGCTACTAGGTTTGTTTTAAAAACAACTTAATAGCTTGGCATGCGCAAAATATGAATTACAAATCCTAAATTGAAATCATAACATGAACTCTGATTTATTTATTTGTTTTTGTTTTTGACGTATGGGATTTGTTCACTCTTTTTTAACCCTTTAGTTGATAGCTGTCTCAAAATGTATGGCAAGCATTAGAAGCCATGACCTTTTGCTGAGAACTTTTCCCTGCTAAGATTCTATGTGTCCCAACAAAAACATAAACAAAACCAAGAAATGATATATTGGGAAAAACAAATAGGCATTAAGAATTGTTTAGAGGTGTCTGTAAGGATTGATACCAAGATCACGACAGAAGTGAATCTTAATATAGATATAGATATTATACAAGTGCTATAAAGTTGATGTGTTATGAGTATATTACTTATACACAACGTGACGTGAATAATGTTTGTATGCTACTGGGGTCACTCACTCAGTTTACAATTAATGGATGTATCAGTATAATTATTCAGGTTAGGTTGCCACACTCATTAGGTTGCATTTCATGTGTCTAAACTTTCACAACTTTCGTGTCTCATAAACATGCAATGTTGCAACAACTAGTTTTCAAGAAAACAGAGAAAAAATACCCCAAACTTTCATCACTTCTATGAAAAACATTGTATAACTCTACCTTGAAAAGATAGTTGTGTTGTGACAACTTCAACATGGTACTTAGATGTTCATATTTGTCTTTTATGAAAATTATAACTAGTTAATAATCCTTATCCTTCATGCTATAGGTTGGTTGAGCCTGAAGAGCTTTATTGTAAAAAAAATATTTTGAAATTTTTGCTTGGATAGAAATAAAGCAATATATAAAAATGTTTATACAACGTCTTTTATCTATTTCAGTACGAAATCATGCTCTGCCAAATCAAATAAAGCCCGTGCAAAAATTTGTAAAACCATTTTGAATATTACAATCCAACTCTCTAGCTACTTTTCTATCTTTACAGTTCACATCTTCATTGTGAAAAATCGTGTGAATTAAAAATTATCATGGAAGGTTGTTCTTATCCGCGATTACATGTTAATTATTATGTTGCTGTAAATACATGTTCTTTATTTTTTTAAAAAAAAAAAAACTAAAAGAAGATCCTGATATCAAAATAGCACAAGAATGGCGGTAGAGATGAGCTCACAAAAAAAGATTGCATGATGCCTCAAAACTAAATATTTAATGATATTCATAGTTACTTTAATCTGAATTTTGTGAGGTATAGGTTACTAACTTTTTGCGTCTATAATTTCTTATATTTTTTTCAAAATTTTCAAATTTCACCCTTTTATCAATTTTTCTTACTTAAAAATCCTTAAATTTTCGTTTTATTCTTTAAAAATAATGATAGAGTATTAGATTTGGTTTTAAAAGTTTAGAAGTTAGAAATTTAATTAAAAGAAGATACAATTTGATAATTTTATGTGATATCAGGATTTGAAGGTGAGATATTATCATATTATTTTAGTTCAAATGAAAACGATGTTTTACTAAGATGAATTTTGAGTACAAGAAAGTTTAAATTAATCCAAACAATTTAATATATGGAAATTGAGTCTAGCTGGTTATTCAATAAATGTTTGTCATCAGTAACGGTTACAAAAACTAAAACTGGAAGAGAAAATTTTAGAAACTAAAATCATAAAAATTTATAAGGACTAAAACCATAGAAGAAAATTATGTTACAAAGACTAGAAATATATCTAGATCCAACTTTTATTTTGGAAATAAACAATACAAAGAGTCATGATATTTGTTCAACTATATATACACACACATAAATGAAGTAACGAAAAGCAACAGTTATTTATCTAGGGCTATCGATTCCTACATCTTCACTCTCCTATGATGAAGTCAGGAATGTGACTCTTGTATGAGCATATGTACAAGAAGATACATCCACGACAATGCCTCCTACTATGGCGCCAATTGTCATAACTTGCTGCTGTGTTTACATTCAACACCTTAAACTCTACAGGTCCACACACAAGTAGGAAATGACTGAACCAGCTCGGCGCTTTGTACGTTGGCTAACCTTCCACTTCTCAACAAGGACCTTCCTTATGTTGGGGCAGCTAGAAACCACGGTGGCCACACCAACTGAAGTTATACCAGAACAATAAACCATGTGGCATGACTCAAGCATTGTGCAACTTTTTACAAGATGGGCTAGCCCAACGTCTGTTATTCCTCGGCAGTGTGAGAGTACTATTTCTTTCAGCAAAGGACAGTGTTCTCCCACTTCAGCCATAGCCATGTCACCCAAATTCTGCAGTTACAGAGCAATCGAATTAAAAGAAGGGAAAGAAAAGAAAGGCAAATAAGGCAAGCCTTCTTTATCGTATAGTTTGGGAGTAAAAATTGCATTGCCTTAGGTATAAAATGAGAGATACCAATACACACCTGCAATACACTCACGTCCAAATAACAGAGTTGAGGGCACCCCCTTGCAATGGCTACCACTCCAGCATCTCCAATTTGATGGCAACCACTAACATTAAGATAATGAAGGGAACAGCCCTCAGCTATAGCAACAAGGGCCCCATCACCCACCCTAGTAATTTACCAAGATGGTTAAGGTAGAGATCATCCACGATGAATAATACAGAAGATATTCAAATGTAAATTTGAGTTTGCAAATGAATGCGAAAGGAAACAACAGAAGAAAAGATGTAACAAAAATTCCCTAACATCAAAGTAGTAGAATAAATATACATGAAGATTTCTTTTTAGAGGGAAAATAAATAAAGCTGTGAATAAGGTTTACCTATCACAGAATCGAATGCTGAGATCTGTTAGCAACTTACAGTTCTCGCCCACAGCAATGATCCCCTTGCTCCCAATCTAATACATGGAGGAAAAAACAAGGAACATAAGGAGAAAGGAAAAAAATGTTATTAAACTTATGAAGTCAATAGTAAAAAAAAAATAGCTTATTGCTTTACACTGGATGTATAATAAACATTCATGTAATGTAAGTATTACACCACTTTCAAATACTTCTACAACCTTCACAAGGTGCCATATTATAATGTGAGGGGGATTAGGTGACTACAGTTGGTGTAGCAAGTAAATAATGCCATATTATACTAAAAGTCAAAATAAAGAGCTGCCGTGTTGCTTAAAATGGAAAAAAACATTGGACTCAATCAAACGTAACTAAATTGAAAAATTGGCATGTTCATTAAAAAAGGCATAATGAAAGAACTCTACAAGATATTTATGGCTTAAAATCCAAAAGAAAAAAAAAATGGTAATCAAATTATCAAGGAACCTTAAAGAAAGCACCGCAAAAGGAAGTGACCAGAGCAACAAAAGAAATTCCTCTTTTCCTTTTTTTTAATTAAATTGAGACGGGGAGATAAGTGTTAGCTAGTTGAGATATCTGGTGAAGAATTAATTGCTTTTGACTTTAAAATACCAAGTTTTATATACGGAAATGTTTGACTAGAATTAAGAATGAGTTTTGTTTAGATTGTGTTAAGAACTAAAACGTAAAATTACTTTTGAATGTAATCCCCATAGAGAACAGAAAATTATTTTAAAATTTTAAATATTATAATAAGGATAAAGTTGTAGTAGAAGAATGCCTAATGTATGCTAGTATTAATACTGGTTCAAATGACAGTGATTATCCTCGGTTATAAGGTGCAGAATTTTGAAAGTGAGCGAGACATCCAAAACCAAAATACAAAAAAAAGTAAGAACAATAAAATCAATTTGATGCCAAAATTAAAATTACACATACCGAATGGCCTTTTCGTGTTTAAAGCAAACTCAAATGCAAACAGTACCTCATAACAGCGACGGATATGAAGTTTCTTTAGATTCTTGCAGCCACTAGCTATACCACACATGGCTTCATCCCCAATACTTGAGCAATCTACCAAGTGAAGCGCTTGCAAGTATTTGCATCCCTGTCCAATCTGGAGAAGGCCAGCATCACCAATTCTTTGGCAGTAAAGTAATGCTAACTCTGAGAGATGCCTGTGCAGTAGAAAGCAGAGATTAGCATCACTGGTGAAAGAGGAAGGAAATTTTCAACACTTAAGAAATCGGATCATCAAATATTTGTCAATATCATAAGCTAATATTCAAATACAGAGTCATAGCATGGATGTTTGCCAGATTTAGGCTAAGTTTGGTCCTGCTTCTTGATTTCCTTAAAAAATGCTAATTCAAAATTAGAGCTTATAACAACTGATTTATGTTTTACCTTAGAATTTTAAATTAAAAAGTTGCACATACCAGTGGAAGATGATGGGAAAGATAGGCTAAGGAATGTAGTTCGTTTTTTAATGCTACTTCAGTTAGCTTCTAAGAAGTGCGTACAACAACATAAGGTTGACAATGCATGCATGAAGCAGGTTTGTAGAACAATCTATGCAAGCAGATCCTTTGCACAAGACCTTCAATTATTGAGGACCTCCAGATTTTTAAAGTCCACAAATTTGCACTAGTCTTTTATTTTTTATTTATATTTATCAATATAAGTGTAGTATGAATTTTTTGCATTTTATTTGGTTAAAATACAATCATATTATAATATTTAGAAATATTAAATTGTGCCTTTATTTTTAAATATTAGGAATCGAGGAGCCAAATTTTCATGATTAGAACAAGACCTTTGAAAATTTCAAGTCGGCTCTGGCATGCAGATATACACAGGCACACAACAATGTCAATAGGAGCAGTATCTCCTATTCACTGCAAGAGGTAGATTTGTGTGATATGTATACCGTTTGTTTTTGTAGCTTACACTAGGAAAACTTAGGTGGATAAGAATATATGCATATACAGTTTAACACACGGACATATAAAAACAAAAAATGCACGAAAGAACAACCAAGACACCACAAGATTAATTAACATCTATCCAACTCCCTAAGCTGATTCTTCGATGTGGAGTTTGTTGCATACAAGAGTTATAGTACACACATCTATAACATTTCAGGGAACTTAAATTAGTGAAAAAACGTACTGGCAAGATTTTCCAACAGATTCTAGCCCCAAAGTTCCAATATTGTGGCATCCATTCACTTCAAGATGAGTAAGTTCCTTGCAGCCAGTAGCAATTGCCTCCAAACCCTTGTCACTTAGGAAGTAGCAATCACTTAAAGTCAAGTTCTTTAACTTCTTACATCCATTCCCAATGGCATACAAACCCCTGGATGTAGACATTATAAAAAGACAAAAAAGTATTACTAACCAGACAGTAAAAAATGAAAGAATCAATATCGGAATGCAAAAATAACAAGTAGAGTAGAAGCGTGGAAAAAGACTGAAAGTTTGCAGTTCATATAAGGCTCACGTAAAAGGAAAATTAAAAAGAATTACAAAAGCAACCAAGTCTCACCCTACTAGATGAGTTTGATAACACGGATCAAATGACAACATTGGATCTTTTAATAAAAAGACAGAATTTGAAAAAAAATCAGAAAAAATTGTTTTAATGGCTCTTTTGAATTTATCAACCCAACAAATGGTTGGTAAAGTTATAACACAAGAAAGAAATATGCAATTTGCACTGTGCCTGGTGCATGTGCCTTTTTGTGATTTTAACAGTAGTCAAATCAAACAGATCCTGAAAAGGCAATGATGAGAAAGCAGCTAACTTATTAGTAAATCTAGGAAAACTATATTGAGCAAATAACTCCAAAGACAAATAACTAATCAAATCTGCAAAATGGTTGATCAAGTCTTAACACAAGAAAGAAATATTCAATCTGTACTATGCCCAATGAATGTGATTTTTGTGTGAATTCAACCATGGTCAGATGAAGCAATTCTGCAAAGCAATGATCAGAAAGAAACTCACTTATCAGTAAATCTCTGAAAACTGTATAGAGCCAATATCTCCAAAGACAAACAACTAGCTCCCACAACTTTCAAAGCATCATCTGTTAGATTAATACATTGTAGCTTTAGAACTTTCAAATGTGGACATCCTTTAATCACAGAAAGCAACCCTTTATTATGGATGAACTCAGAGTCCAATGACAAGGTCTCTAGAGATCTGCAGTGTGATCCCACAGCTTCCATTGAAATGTCAGTTATTTTCGCACAAGCTGCTACTCCAATAGATTTTAACGAATTTCCCACACCCAATGCCAATTCAACCAAACCCGTGTCAGTCAAGCCTTCACAGAAACGCAAATTCAAATCTTCAAGTTGCTTGCAACTCTGTCCAATAGCAGCCAAACCTTGATCTCCAACATAACAACCCTAAAGGAAAATCTTGTTAATTAAAATAATGAGTATGCATCCCTTACGCCAAACTACTCATAATCTCGTAGATATTAATACTGTGACAAGGAAAATGACGCACAGAAAGGAAGAAAAAAAAGGGCGTTGGTATCTCAAATTGCAATGCTTCACAAGAAATGAACTTTAATCTACTAGCTTCAATAAAAAAAAGGAAAAATCTATTATATTTTCCTTCCAGTCTCAATATATTACAGAAACTTAGAGCATATTTGAATGTATTTCATTTAGCAACCTTGATATCACTTTCAATTGAGGGTTGGTTTCAAGACAAATGTAGGTGTGCAATCGCACTTGCGAGAAAAAAACATCATCAAACCAAATTTACCCAAGTTGATGGAGCCAAACAGTGAGCCAAACATAGCCTACGGGCCTGTTTGGATACAAGTGCTTTTGAGAGCTTCTCCACCGAAGAACAAGCTCTTTTTCTGTAAAAAAAAAAAACTCTCAACAGCTCTTCTTTCCCTTAGAAGAGCTCTTTAAAACACTTCTAACTTTGTATCCAACACCAAGCTCTAAACATTCATTTCAAAACAATTGTATACTTATATTACTGTGAAAAAACTAAACATCAATGCTGATGTAACCTCACAACAACGCTAAACACTATACGCTCAGACTAAGTAAATAAAACATTGCAAAAAAAAAACATTCAAACCATGCAGATAAACACGACAAAACAGTTGAAACCGCGAACGAAAATCCAATTAGCTAGACAACAAAAAAGAAAAGTAAATAAATACCTGCAAATCCAAGGACTTCAAAGAAACGCATTTCCTCGCTAGCGATGTCAACCCCTCACTGGTGACGTTAGAACACCAGATTAACCTAAGCTTCTCGAGTTTGGGAAAGCCTTCAGCGAGAGCAGCCAATCCAGAATCAGACAAACAGAGCGAATCGAAATCGCTCTGGTCAGAGGAAGAGCCGTGTTTATCAGCCACATAGTGCAGCTTCACCGCGGAATTCTCGCTCGCGCGTCTTCTCCCCTGCTAAAAGAAAAGTAAATAAAAAGAATCAGAGAAAGAGAAACTAAGGAATAGAGAAGGCAAAAGTTTGGGAACAAAGTGAGAGAGGAATATGGCTAACGAAGTGAGTGGGGATCGAAACGGAGAGACGCTCGTCGATGTGGACGGTGGTGACGTTGGAGAAACGCGCGGCGAGGAGGTGAACGAAGAGGTCCGGGGAGCCGGAAGCGCCGATGCGGATGGCGGCGCGTGTGAGTCGCTCGAGGCGGAGCCAGCGCGTGCAGACGAGGGAGCACGCGTCGCGACTGGACTTGGAGTCGAGACGGCGGAAGATCTCGATGAGCAACTCGTCCGGTAGCAACGTGTTGATCCAATTGTGGCCTCGCATCGAACCGTACCAAACCGCACCGCTTTCAATTATTCAGATTGTTGAGGTTGCAGGAACCGAATGGCAGATCCAGTTGGTTTTGATATGGTTACCGCCTTTCTTTTTCTGTGGGTGACATTTTAACCATTCTCTTTCCTCTGCCTTTCCATCTTCTTTATCATATATATACCTTTACTCCTTCTCTCATTGCTTGCATTAATAAATTCTCATTTTATCAATTCTACCCACACTCATCCAAAACTGCTTTCTACTTTTGGAAATCACATTTCACTGTTAAATTCTAATTTTCACCATCCAATAACACATTTCTTGTTATTATTTCTATATTTAATTTGTATTGTATTGCTGATTATGTATTTTAAATTTATAAATTTAAGTGGAAATATTCTCAAACAAACTACTTTTAACTATGCTTTTTTTTTCTTTATTAGTGATTAAATATATTTTTTTAATATATAAAAATACTTATTATTATAATTTGCATAATACAAATATTCGGATTTAAATAAAAACTAATTTTATATTATAATATCAAAATGAAAAATATATTTAAGCCTTTCATTAAATACCATGTAAATATTAACGTAGTATATTTTTTTTTAGGTTAATAGAAGTGAAATATTATGTTATTATTTAGATTAAATGGTTGTGGTGATAAATGGTATAAATATGGATTTCGTTAAGTTATTAAGTTTTGTTGGTATATGCATATAACACTAAAATAACGATTTGATCACTTAATCAATATAAAAATAGCAAGAATTAAGTTATATAACAGTAATTATTTAATGTATAAATATCATTCAAATGTGTGTTTTTTTTATTGTTGTATAAAAGTAATAATTTTGTTTCTTGAGAAGTAAACTTATCAATATAAATGCAAGACATACTTCACGATTATAATAAAAAGTTTATTGTAGTTTGTTATATTTATTATTTTAAAATTCCTATATAAAAAGAGTTTTTAGTATATATTTATATAGATTTTGTAACATATTATCCTATGTTATATTTATGTAATTCAAGAAACTGTTATTTTTTTACATTTTAGTTGAGTCGTTACATACAATAATTAATAATTTTGATTATATAAAATTTAATCTTTATACATTTTTAATTGAATTATTAGATCAACCTTTGTATTTATTATTATATATTACATTACAGATATCATATTTTTAAATCTACTATTTAAGTCGAAAAGGAACAACCTTAAAAATATAAGTTAATATCAATTAACTATTAAAAACTAAAAATATACATATTTTGTTCTATTTTTTTTAACAACTTACAAAATTTTCATTAATTATTATGATTTTGAATGTTTTGTAATCTTTTATAATTTTTAAAAAGTCTTATAATTTTATATATTATTTTAAATATTTTAATAAATTTCAAGTTATACAAGTTTTTTAAAATTATAAGTCAAATTTTACTATTAGTATTTTAAAATTGTAATCCAATACATCCATACCAAGGATTGCAATCTTTTTAACATAAAAGAAGTTATACAAATATTTTATTTTGTGTTTAAATAATAACTAAATAGTATAGTTTAAGCAATAATTACTCACACAACCTAAGATGTTTGGAAAAATAAGATTCACATTCACTACATATTTAAAAAAATAATATCACTTTTATTAAATTGTCAATTATTTAATTAATACATATTTTAAAAATATTAAATAATATTACAAAATGAACGTTAAGGCTATCTCAACCTCATAAACCCAATCGACACATGGATAAAATTTACATTCACTTTTATATAATGAGATGTCATAATCTCTAGTTGATGACGTTTCAACGAATAACAATAAATTTTAAATATTAAATAATATAACTTGTTTATAATAAAGTTACACTAAATTTTATTTTATTTTTTAAATTATAAATTTTAATAAAAAAGGCATAAAACTTATAACTCAATCAACTTAATTCAATCCAAATTAATCAATTTTTTTTATCCATTCCAAATCGATAAAAATATAAATTAAGTTCAAATTTGATTAATTGTAATAAAAAATATAGAAACACGAAACAACTCATTTTTTTTTATCTAGATAGATTTAAAACAATAAGCTGAGAAATGAAGGGTATAATTGATGGTCATAGTTAGAGAGCGCCAAAATCTTAATTTTGGAGGGACCGTACCTTCCTACACAGACCAGTTTGGATAATAAACAAAGAACAAAACTACTAATTTGTTTTTTATGCTAAAAAATATTTTAATTTTGGAAGACAAGTTCTGAAAACTTTTAAATACTGTCAACGATAATAAAGCTTAAAATTTATATTGATTTAATATTTTAATATTCTTGCTATAAATTTTTTATCAAATTATTTAATAAGCTTTGGAGGCTAAAAAAAGGTTTATAATTTAGGGAAATAGCCTGGCACTAAGATTTTCTCTCTCTTTCTCTCTCTCTCTCTCTCTCTCTCTCTCTCTCTCTCTCTCTCTCTCTCTCTCTCTCTCTCTCTCTCTCTCTCT
>Ga0123342_1004813_pt1 | contig 20250 bp, 4 predicted proteins | sample Turbeawhitnodule_FD_89960 | JGI IMG/M metagenome (GOLD analysis project Ga0123342, IMG submission 89960) | Root nodule microbial communities of legume samples collected from Mexico - Turtle bean Mexico white nodule | ecosystem: Host-associated > Plants > Roots > Nodule | place: Mexico: Nepantla... | reverse complement strand
GATTGTTTTAATGTTGGGATTTGAAGAAGATTGTATAATTTGAGAAATTGATCATGTAACTTGGTTTTCTCTTTTGATTTAATTACGTATATTATAAAATTCTATTTTCACTAGCTTACCCTTACTTTTCTTGTTGTGTTTGAACTGCAATGACTGTACTACGTTCACGAGCAGATGATCTTACAGGTGTCTGAGGATCAGAAGAGTTTTAAGGTGTTGATTTTGAAACTTATATTGTAAATATTTGTATTTCTATATGTCCTAATCACGTATTAGGAATGTTTTGAAAAAATTATAAGCTTGTATAGAAATATATAGAACCGGTATTGTAATAGTTATATGTAAATTATGGGGTGTTACATATGTAGAAAGTAAAATTAGGTTTTTTTAAATAGTATAATTTCATTTAATATTTCTAAAAAATAAATTATTTTAAAATTGAGTAAGTCGTACGGTAAAATACAATTTCAATATAATTTAATATAAGCAAGTCATAAATATGAAGTTCAAACTTCACTAAAATTTGATATAATGATATAACTGAGTTCATATGATAAATACGACTTGAATTTAATATAAAATTACAATTATATATGATAAGTAAGACTGTAAAATTTCAGAATAAATTATTTTTATCCGTTTCAAACAAATATGAAATAAAATTACACTATCAGTTTAAAAAAAAAACTTAAAATTATCATTGGAAGTAGTTAAATCCAACCTTTAACTATTAGTTATTAAAGTGCCATAGTGCTTTGAGTTTGGTACTTTGAAGTGGATCTAATAAAGTTCTTTCATGGGAAATCTCAATTAGGGTTAAGTGCAAATTCTTGGATCCCCAATTTGTTAGGACCTATACATTATATTCTCTTGTAAAAGTGGTATGCTTCCTCCAATTAAGAGAATTAAATTACTAAATTAGAGATATACTATTTAGATATACTTTTCCATAAATTTGCATTACAAAATACTTGTATGTATAACTTATATTTTAAATATATTTTTAAAATTTTATCAACTATTTTTGTCCTTCAAAATTTACAAGTTAAATGGGTTAGTCATATATTTGAAATTTTGTAATATTCATTTATAATATAACAATTTATTCCATCTGTTAAATAATATACTGTCTATAAAAATAAGAAAGATTTGATTTCAGGTTAAAATAGACTGATAATACATATTGTGACTGATAATACTCATTGAACTCATGAGTTGTGTGTACCAAATATAACAAAATTCACATTAAAACTTTACCAAAAATTTAAATACATACAAATTACACTAGTGATTTGGGAACTTTTCATCAAATACCCAACTAAAGATTAAACCTAATAATAAAAGAATTTGTTTCTTAAACCAAATCGCCATTTACTTTCATTTTCATCGCCATTTACTTTCATTTTCTAACAAAATTACACTGAGAAAAAGAACTCTTTTTATAATATAGGAAGTGTTTGTATATTGGATTTTATTTATAATTTTAAAGTAATGTTTGGATGGACAAATTTGAGACATCTGCGAAGTTTTTTAAGCACAATTTAGTTCAAAATTTTATTAATTTTTCCATACCATGTAGGAGTTCTTAAAAGCATTGTTTAAAACATGCTATTTACACTTCTGCATTTCCATTGTTATTGCTCTCATTCTCATAAACCCCTTATCTTATCATCATTCATGCATCCCATTCTAGCAAGCAATTCATTGATATGGTTAGTGTATGAATGTTTGATGTGATTAATCTTTATTGATGTGTTTGTGATTATGAGATGTTTGTCTTTTCATATATACATAACAAAATTACTAAAGTTAACCTTTTTTCAAACTCATTGTTGGATTGCATTAGATTCTGATATTTTATAGTGTTTGTTTTCTATTAGTGTCTACCATGTTTATCAAATTTCTTACACTTTTAAACTTGATCATAACATTTTACCCTTTTTAAATTTTCTAGCCTAAAATTAGGATCTTTTCCACCATGTCCAAGTTTTTTTGTTATGCTTTAAAGAAGTTTTATTGCGAGTACAACATCAACATCTTTAAGAAACAATTTATCACACAGCACCATTCATTTGGTAGCAGAATGGGAAATGTCATAAACACCTAATAAGAGACAATATGAGACATTTTTGTCATGAATTTAATATATTTTTACTAGAATTTTATGATTATACTTAAATACATGATATAAATATACAATATGCATATTTCAGAATTTAGATCAAACCAGTCTATTGATAATTTCTCCTCCGGATATAGCATAAGATCTACACTATTTGAATTTTAAAGAGTTGTTCAGTTATTTGATATCAGAAGAGTTTCTTTTTAGGGTCGCAAAAATAGTCATCAAAGTAGCTATAAGGCAAGAAGAAATAAAAACCAAATATTGGGTAAAGGAAGTTGAGAAACTACTATGCCCATTCAACTAAACACAAAAGTTGAAAGAAAAAGTTATGTTACAGATTCCTCTGAATGAAGTCCCTCATCCTCCCTTCCATGTAAATCCGATCACTGTGACGGCGCGGCATGTGGCGTTCATCTGGGAAAACTATTAGCTCATATGTCTTTCCAGCCGCCACAAGTGCATTGATAAGCCTTGCAGTGTGCCTGAAATGGACATTCTCATCAATCATGCCATGCACGAGCAACAACCGCCCTTTCAACTGGTGCACTTGGTTCATAACAGAACCACTTTCATACCCTGACTTGTTTTCAGATGGCAACCCCATGTACTTCTCTGTGTAAAACGTGTCATATCCGTCCCATGATGTAACAGGGGCACCAGCTATTGCACACTTGAAGAAATCTGGATATCTTGACAGTGTCATGGCAGAGAGATACCCGCCATAGCTCCAACCATACAACCCAATGTGACCAGCTTTTGCAAGCCCTTCTTTCACAAGCCACTCTGCTCCAGTTAGCTGATCATCAGCATCAATTTGACCAAGTTTGTGTTTTAAATAGCTTTCGAATTTCAACCCCCGTCTTGCAGTTCCTCTATTGTCTAGCTGTAAACAAGGACACCAATGTTTAACATGTATAAGAAATGCAAGGGTGAAAACATTTTTAGATTTTCATGATTAAAAACGTACACTGCCACCGTGTCAAAATTTTCCATGTTTCAGTTATCTGTGGTTGGTTCATAAATTACATTCAATTTATTGTAATTATGTCCTACACATTTGAGTTTCATCGTGCAGTTGTCATCAAAATGTGGATGCATAAAGATTTAAAAGCAAGCAAAAACAACAAAATGTGGAGCATAATCATGTAAAATAGGGAACTGACCTTCCAAACTAAGATGCCTTGGTTTCTCAAATATTGTGCTCTCAGATCAACTGTACTGAGCCAAGAGTTACTAACAAGCTGTACACTTGGACCACCATAAACATTGATCATAGTTTTGTAGGGTGGAGGTCCAAACCTTGAAGCATCAGGCTTGTATAAAGCTCCATACAGTGTAGTGCCATCATTAGCCTGTATTTCAACAATCTCCGGCGCCTCAAGTTGAAGCCTTTTGAACCTTGGAACTGTAAATGAATGCTCGTATAAAGTCTTGATTATACTTCCATCTTCCAATGAGCACAGTAACACCCTAGGAGGACAACCAAGGGAATCATGAATATCAACAAAACTTCGCATATGGTGAGCAAGAACCACAATGTGCTTCCCCTTGCTGTGTGTAAGTCTGACAGGGACCTGAAGTGGTTGACTTCCATCAATGAAAAATTTAGTACAATACAAATTGGACTCAAGGGGACCATCTAAGGTCCCAGTAAAATATATTAGACCTGTAGCTTCATTCAGTCCGGCAATTTGCTCAACCATCCATTCACCTTCAGTGATGGGTCCTAAACAAACCCCGTTTGCATCATGAAGATAAAGATGCCTAAATCCTGTTTTTTCACTAGCCCAGATAAATCCACCTGAAAATTTGGCAACCCCTTTATCAAGAGGTGTGAAACAGTCATGTATATTGATCCAATTGCCATTTTCTTCCACTAATAAATTTTTCTTTTGGCCTGTTCTAATGTCAAATTTAACAATCTTTATTTTAGTGTGGTGTCTGTTCAAGATCTGAGCAGTGAGAATGTTTCCATGCATCCAATTGACTCTTGCCAAATATTCATCCTCATTGTTTTGCTGTTCCGTGCCCCCACAGTGAAGATCCATCCAAGTAATGGAGTTTCTAGCAACTGAAACAACCCCAAGGCGCACTTTAACATTTGAAGCTCCTGCAAAAGGATAAGGGTGGTCTTCCTGTGCCTCTAAACCAACTGAGCTCTTCCCTTGGTGCATAATTCTAAAAAGTGGTATTTCAGAATAATCAACTTCGGTGAAAGCAATATATTTACTGTCCAGTGACCACCAATATCCAGTTTTTCTCTCCATCTCCTCCTGAAATCCAAAAGATACATGTTATTGTTAAATATAAAAACCTTTCTCACAGCACATAACAACATCTTTAGCTTTAAGAAGAGTTTATTTTTGGCACTTCAAAAGTAACAAAAATTTTACAAGCTAACAATGATATAGAAAATAATATCATCATTTCAGAACCTATATATTATGCAACTTGCCCGGTCAGAAGTAGAATGGAGGACTAATTTGTACAAGTAATGCAAAGCATTATATTTAGTCTAAAGAAGTATACAAAAAAAATTTAAAGCAAATCTCACCTGAGCTATATATTCTGCAAGCCCATGAATCTGCAACACCCAAACCCAGTGTCAAATTTTCTCATACTGAAATAATGTAAAAGTCAAACTAAAATATTTTATCTACTACAAAACAAACTAAAAACTTTATGCAATCATATGAGGGACAAATGTACAAGTCCAAACCTAAATCCTATACAATGATCAAGAATAATTGACTCTTCTTAAGTTCCAATTTTCAAATATCTTAATTCAGTCTAGCTTATTTTCAAAAAAAAAAAAAAAACATTGGAGTCCTACTAGATTGAACCTAGAAGAGAATCAACACTGCACACTAAACTACCATTATCCAGGACAGTGGCAGCAAGGACAGAACGACCACGCTTAACCAAATTCAGCAGTAAAATGCCTCATAATTGAGGTCAAACACGCATGATAGAGTTAAAAACATTAAATAGGATATGTGCAGTTGATTTGAAGTAGGTGAACCTTGGAATGTTTCAAAAAGAAACATTACCATACAATCTTTAAATTGCTAAAATATTTTTTTCTTTGAAGACAGTTTATCTAAAAAGATTAGGTTAATTAGCCAGGTGATAATATATAAGAATCATTAACTTCTTTTCATTGAACTCAAATGCATTTAGTAACTCAAATACAGGAAAGAACAGCCAAGTGTTGAGCTTACCAAACCATTTTCCTTTGCCCCATGGGTCAACTGCTTTGATTCATTAGATAAGAGATTCAGAACATGCAACTCACAGTCTCTTACATAGGCAAGCATTGATCCATCTGGAGAGAGATGTGGATCAATAATGGGTGAACCTGATACACTTGGAAGCTTGAGCTCGGGTTTTGAAAGGGAAAGGTCCTGAATATAAATCTGTTCATATGGAAAAAGAAATAACCATTAGACACTTGACTATTTGAATTTAATAATCAATATCAAATTCAACATAAAATACAAAAGGAGAGAAAATTATATTCATTCTAACACACACCTATACAAAACACATAAGTATATATACAGGTTGATATAACATTGTTATGTACATATAAATAAGATTCCTATATTCCTATCATCAGGTAAGGGTGGTAAAACCCTACTCAATACCAATGACAATGATGCAAATTGTAGTTAAAACAACTTTCAAAATCATGTACAACAACAAATAGAAGAGGTTAGTAAATAACTCCAGCAACTTCCTTTTAACTATGTTAGATAGTTGCAGAATGATAGGCCATCCTAAACAAAAAAAGATAAATATATAAAAATCAGCATTTGGAGCTTCAGTTTAATTTATTCCTATTCCTAGACAACATCTAAATGCTGACAACTAATTCCAAGCAGGTGTTATTATAAAGGGCAGAAATAAGCATCATGATATAATTACTAGAGTAATGAAAGCCTGTGTGTTTCTGGGATGTGGCTACCAGCATTAAGAATTAAAGTGTAACATGTATGTTTAAAACTTATGAGCACTTTTTCTCTTCTGAATGAAAACATAAGACAAAATTTCAACCAATTGCATTTCAGGATAAATGAACAGACCCCAGAAGGCAATGGCACCAGGACTGCTTTCCTTTTAGAGCTTGTCTTCACCCATTCATACCGTGTCACACCTAAACCACGCTCCCTCAACCTCTCCCTCCTCAACTTTTCTTCTGGAGAAATATTACTTTCATCTAGTCCACCATCCGGGGGACTGAATAACAGTTCTTGTGCGTTGGTCTTCAGATCAAAAGCATAAATCTTTCTATTTAAAGAGTGATCAGGACTAAATAAGTAAGAGATTAAACTATCATCAGGACTAAAACTTAATGAAGTTGGTGACACGTATCCCGGCAAAGGGTATTGTACAATCTCTTCAACAGGGAAAATAATGTTATCATCAAAATTCTGCGCCTCATTTGAGTCTGTCACAGGCATGTTGTAAGGCAGTGATTTTGGACGCTTCGAATATCTCTTCTCATTCATCAACTGATTGCATTAGAGATACACCAAAAGGTGTGAGATTGAACTGCAACAGAACATGGATTATTATGATGAGAGAACTTTCCCAAAACAAAAAATAGAAATAACAGTGTTACTTCAAAGAAACAATAAGCAAGCTAAATAATTTTATAACATTTGGACCACCATTAAATTACAATAAAAATAATAGAGAGGAATTAAAGGATTCTTCAATGCTTAATCACGAATACTTCCTCAACCATTGAGCCCGACTGAAGAATGTGCTCGAAAGACCAAAATTAGAACTTTAATTTTGTAATAAGTGACATAAAATCAATAGAAATTACGTGTACAGAATGAAACCTAATCACTTGAGAATATTATCCAGGTGGAGAACAAGAAAGGGAGGACCAAAAACATAAAAAAGGGACAAAAGAAGGTAAAAAGTTACCCTTGATATTGACAGGCACAAATAATTTGAAACAGGTTTTAAGTCTAAGCTTCTACCTGTACATAAACTAATGCAGCATAACTGAAAAAACACGAAAAAAACCATGGACCCCAAGCAAGATAGAAGATGGAGTAAGTAACAAACCAAAGGAAAAAAAATGCAAATTCTGTGTTTATTTGGTTTTCACTTCATCACATAATAGATTTTAAAATACTACAACCTATTTCAAAGTCCCTTACGATCACTAAGGAAGGTAGAACCATTAAAACCTTGTCAGTCTATCCACTGTAACCGGATCCGATCGCAAACTGCGTGTGAAACTAGAACCCAGAAAGCCAAAAAAAAACAATTTTTTAATTGACTAACGTTAATTAAAGCTGACCCAGTTTAATTGAGAATAAGGATTATTGAAATCTAACCTGAATGAAAGATGGGTAGGATCTGCCATGAAAAGGAAGAAATGTTTAGTTGGAATATTTTGGGTTCCGAGGATGCAGAAAGAGAGAGAGAAAGACAAAGATATAGTTTGATGGGAAATAAGAATCTAAATCAAAACTTGATTGGGTTATGTGGAAGTTTAAGGTTTGGTGGAGAAGGAAGAGGAAGAACCAAGTAGAGGTTGTTGTTGATGTTGTTCTGTGTTCAGTTGGTGGCGTTGGACTCTGATGGATAGATAGATAGATATAGGGAAACAAATGTTGAATAAAATTTCCAGAATTTAATTTGTTTATATCTATATATATTATTATTATTATTATTATTATTATTATTATTATTGCCTTAAAAATGGTTTTCGATGTTATCAAACAAGTCTAAGAGGACACAGGATGATTCCCATGCTCCATCTCACTCGTAATTGAATAGATAACTATGAAAAAATAATACTTAAAAAAGCCAAATCTTAAGAAACAAAAAAAGTAAATAGTAGAACCTTAAATTAAAATTATTTAATAAATGTGTTTTTTTAGGAAAAAAATAACTATTATCCCTTTTAACTTTTTTTTATCTAAAAATAATTAATGTTTTAGAGATTTAAAATTTAACCTTTTTTAATTATATTATGTATTAAGTCCCAAATAAGGATTGATTTAACACAGTGATAGTTTGCATCTATTAAATAATTTCTGTTTAATGTAAATTGAATAATTGAGAAGGGATTTTTTTTTATAAGAGCATAAACTCATAATGTCAAAGATTAAAAGTGACAAGTTTACTGTCATATTAAATTATTCTTAATTTTATTTTTCCACAAACAGTATAAATATTAAAAGTCACTTATAAATAAAATATCTTACTATAAATTAATTCATGAAAATTATAATTTTTATACTTTCTAAAATAAAAACTATTTCAACTCCTTTATATTTGTTATTTATAACTTATATAGTTTCGTGGATATCATTTTCTAAGGTGAACATTTAGCTTTAAAAGATAAAATAAACAACTTCAGTCATTAATAGAAAACTAATTATCAACACTACATATCTATATCTATCTATATTTATCTCTCTCTCTATATATATATATATACATATATATAATGCATAAACTATAATTTATCAATAATTAAAATTATTTAGTTTTATAGTAAGATTCCAATAATTTCTGGAATTTTTACTAATTTAATATAATTTTATCTTTTAATTATTATAAATTATGCTATCACAATTTATCTTTTTTAAAAAAAAATTAATTAGTTTAATAATTAAGAGATAAAATTTCATGAGCTAAAAATTCTTCAACTTTTAGTGTGACCCGAGTCACAATCAAACTTTAAAATAATTTGGTTTCTGAATCCAATCACTAGATTCTAGTAAACTCAAATTCAGAAACATACAAAAATTGTCATTGCCATAACCTCGAAAATTCCGACTAAATGATAAAAATGAAGCACAAAGTTTACGTATGAGTGTAGATGACGAGATAACAATAGTATTTTAGTTCATTGCCGAAGATTGAACAAGAAGTTATAACGTGTACATCATGTTAAGTTTCAAAACAATGAAGACGTAATTCTTATGTATTATGTTAATCTTTTGTAAACTTGTTTTAAAATAATATTTATATACATAAATTGCTTAGTCTTAAACTAATTAAAAGAAACTTTAAATTATTGTTGCTGAAGACAAATCACAAACCTTACAAGAGGAAAGTGATTGACCATAAAGGATTGGCTCCCACCTCTCACATGAATCAATGAGTGTTGGGTGCAATCACTTACCTCATCACCAAAAAGAAAAAACAATCATAACAAAACAACACAACAAACAAAAAATAAATCTTTAGTTGGTTTAAAAAAATGAATACTAGAAAAGAATATTCACTTAACCATCATTAGTTGTTATTTATCAATCCTAATTTTTTATTTAATGAAATTACTCTTAAATATTTTTTTATTGCAATTTTACTTTAATGATTTTTTATGCTTAGTATCAAATTTTAATGAAGGATGGTGTTTTAAAAAAATGAAATTAATGTAACTAAAATCTGCTAATTAACTTTTCTTAATTAACGTGCATTGTTTTTTTTTTAAATAGTTCACACTAAAAAGAATAAAAATAACAAAACTATTATTTCATTTATGTGTACCTTATAAAGTCAATAAATATTTGGAGATATTGTTTACAGGATTTTTCTTGATATGAGTTTCTTAAATGTTTTTCTCTTAACCTATCTTTATTTTTATTTTTACGATTCTTTTATGCATCAAAATCTAGTGATTTTGTTACATGTCCAATTTTATAATCTTCATACACTATAGAAAATCATGAAATAAAAATTAATTTTAGAAATAAAAAATAATTAGTTGCTATAATGACTAAATTAGATATTAGTTTAGAGACTAAAAAATATTAGTTTCTAAATTAGTTTCTATTATTGTTAAATGGTTTTTAAATTGGTATTTCTATTATTATTAGAAACCAATGTTTTTGCTACCAAATTTAGAATTTAAAATTAGTAGTTAAAACTTTGGTAGCTAATTAGATACCAATTTAGAAACTATTTAACAATAATATAAACTAATTTAGAAATCATTTTTTTATTTATAACATGGTCTCTAATTTAGTCACTATAACAATTAATTATTTTTTGTCTCTAAAATTGGTTTCTATTTCATCATTTTCTTGTAGTAATAATAAATCATCATACTGTTTTATGGTGAACAAGGTTTTATTTGTTTGAATTAAAGGGAGGTGGAAAAGAAAATAAAAGAAAAAGAAAAGAGAGTGAGAAGAAAATTTGTAGTAAGTATAATTCATGTAGTAATTTTTTTTTTGTATATATATTTTTTTGTATATAAATTTTTTAAATTAAAATAAAAAATATTATTAATCTTAATAAATAAAAAAGATTCGTCTTTAACTTTTGGAGTGATAGATAAATACTTTAATAAATAAGTGTTAGGAAAAAGGCAAGAAATAAAGAGTAGGTAAGGGATTAATTGAATTCATAAACAATTTCAAATAGGGAATGTTGAGTATATGGACAATCCTATTATAGGAAAAATCTACATGAGGTAAACACTTTTCCCAAGTTTTTATATCTTTTAGAAATTTTCATAACACACGATTCATTAATCTTGAGGTGATCCTAAAAGTTAAAAACAAAATATATATTTTTTAGCATACCAAGAATAAGTTGATCATCCCTAATAATAGTTATTTATATGTTTTGTTTCACTATAGGGTTAGGGAAAATAAGTGTTTACATAATCTTTTTCCACCACATTATCTAGTCATATGCAGGACTAGAAGTTATCCACTAAACGTTCTTTAAAAAAAACTTGTACTCACTTGAAAAGTTACCCACACGTATCCTTGGGGAAACATTTTTATTTTTTAGGTTTTAAATATTAAATAAGATTATTTAGAAAATATTATTTAAAATATAACTCAAATAAAAATTTATCAAAAAATATAATCCAAATAAAATTGTATCATAAAATATTAAGATTTTTCTTCTTCTGAAAATAAATTTAAATAAGTTTGCCCCCATGAAGTATAAATTTAAGTAAAATTATACTCTTTTAAAACAATTTTAATTTTATAAGTATAAAAAAAAAATCCATAAAATCAAGTTGTAAATAATTATTCAACTATTGATATTTTTCTTATTACTAACTGGACTGATAAGTCGAGAGATCTAACCGAAAAATTAAACTGAATATATATATATATATATATATATATATATATATATAAAATAAACATGGTTATTGTAGCAATGTTCAGCATGATAAAGTCCAAATTAATAGGTGTGTGTTTAAAAAGATATTAGGTAAAAAAAGAAAGACCCAAGAAGGTTATGAGTCCAATAAGAAAACATTATAAATAAGACATCATTCTAAGAGGTAAGTAGAGTGATTTTTATCTAATAATTACATCAAACTGATTTTGACTTTGGCATCGGAACGTCTTACAGGTACACACACCCAACCGTGAGAGGAGACCGAGAGGAGAAGCCGAAAGGTGCAGTTGATCCAGTCCAGGAAGCTTGTCAAACTTAGGTTCATCTTGAAGCAAGAGTTAATAGTCCAACCCGAAAGCCCAATCCAAAAAATCAACCCGAAAGCCCAATCCAAAAAATCAACGCATTACACTTGAAAGAAAGTTTCTAGACCCTTTATAGCAACACTAACTTTACTTTTATTACTTAATTTAAAAAAATATATATGTTCAAATGAAAACCACATGTAGTAGATTTCTACATCTTAGAAAACATGACAATCTAATTAAAATAATCACATTTATTTTCCGTAACCATCCACTAAAGGTAACTATTCAATATATATTGTGTATCGGTATGGGCGAGACCGATTCCTGGTCTCTCTGACCGAGACCCACCTGGCTGCCCGATACCTTAGAGACTTGGCCGAGACAACCGAGATCAGGGAAACCTGGGCGAGACCTGAGAGACTTGACCGAGACGTCCGAGACCGGGGAAACCTGGCCGAGACCTGAGAGAGACTTGGCCGAGACGACCGAGACCGGGGAAGCCTGGCCGAGACCTGAGAGACTTGGCCGAGATGACCGAAACCTGGCCTACCTAGCCGAGACCCTAGAGACTTGGCCGAGACGACCGAGACCAGGGAAACCTGGCCGACGGCTGATCCATATTACCGCTAATGCTCAAACCAAGGTCAGTGAAGTTAATCCGTCATTAAGAATTAGGTAATACAACCCTAAGGAGGGTCCACTTCGATAAACGGGCCCAACAAGGTAGGCCCATTAAAATAATATAAATAGCACACATCCCAAGGAGTAAGGTATGTCATTTATTACTGTTAATCTATCTGACAGCTGACCACCCGCTTTACTGACTTGAGCGTCGGAGTGCCTTCGCAGGTACCCCCACCATCCGGTGTTCACCGAGACCGAGTGTCGAAGGAGAAGCAGGAGGACAAGAAGAATCTCAGCTCACCACCCAGCAACCTGATCGACCGAAGGAAGGAGAAAAAAAGACTTCAATAGTTCTCTAGGTTTCATCTCCCTAATAAAAACATATTGTAAAATTTACTTGACATTAAAGACAAATCTGAAAAACACATAAAAACAACACAACTTAGAAAAAATAATTTTCAATTTGAGTAAGAATCACTCTATTCAAGAGACACAAAATTATGTAAAATTATGTAAAATGAATGAAAAAAAAAGTAAGCAATATTTTAAGCAAAATATTATCTTTTTGTTTAATAATTTTTTCTCTCAATTTTGTTGCACTTTGACATCTAAATTTTTAAATTTTTTCCCTAAATATGTTATTTTTGCCTACTTGTTCTTTTACTTTAGTTATATGTTCCCATACTTTAATATTTATGAAAAAAACATTCAAACTCACTTCAACCAATATTTTATGAATCAAACACGTGAATACATGAATACAGTACATTGTAAAACTTTCACAAAAAAATTATTAAATAACCAAAAATTTAGAAACAAAAGTCACTGTATTAACTATAATCTATACTAATTTAAAAATTAAAAAATTATTTATATCTAAAGTGATTTTTATTATTAATAAAAATTTATAAAATAATTTTAAAATTTGTATCTAAAGTGAGTTTAGATTTAGGTTTTAACAATAAATATTTTACATTCTAAATTAGTTTATAAAAAATCAATAGAAATTAATTTAAAATATAAAGTAGTGAGTATTAAAATCTTGGAATTAATGGTTCGATAATAATTTAGATATTAATAAATTTTTTAATTTATAAAATAATTTTTAATTTAATCAAATAATAACTAATTATTTTGAGTTTTAAAATTATTTTTTTATTTAATGATTTTTTTTTAATGTTTATGAAATAATTAACATTTTGATTTAACAAACAACCAACAAGAAAAATAAAAAAATGTCCGAACACCTGATTAAAATGGACTCTAAATAAAAATTAGAAACAAATACAAAGGCTGAACGGGATAATAAATAGATCTCATATTCAACGTCTCAAAATTTAAGGAAATTTTTTAAAAACAAGATAGAAAATCTTATGGGATAAACAAAAATGTAAAGAACAGTGTCACAAAGAAGGATTGATAATGTCAAGTTGAGAATAATTGACACACAAAATAGGAATTCTTTAGTAAGAAGCTAGGGAGGTTCAACACAACAACCACGAGAAATCAATCCTTACAATTGGCATAAACTTTTTTTATTTATTTATGTCGACTACAACTCTAAAATTTCTTTCATTTATAAACTAGGTTTCCCATAATGAGTTCACTAAGACTTAAATGATCACTATTGTTTAGAGATTGTGTTACGATTATTTGGTGTAATCTAGTGACTTTACTTATTGATATTGGTTGGATAAGGTAATTTCGGTACTTGAATTTCTCTAAGCAAGATAAATAATTGGTTAGGGATTACTACCAAAAACTCATTAAATAAAAATAAAGTTTAAAAATAAGAAATAGTTAATTATTATATTAAATAAATTAGATAATATTTTAGAGATAAAAAATTATTAATAATAAAAACTATTTTTTTTAAATAAAAGTCCATGTTAGACATCACTATGTAACTTGACATCTCAGCTATGCTGACACCTCAAGTCACCACAATCATTTGTCATCGCATGAAAAAATATTATTAAAAAAGAAAAAAAATACAAAAATATGAGATACTAGACCAAAACATATTAACAAAAGCGATACATAGGTAGACTATACCTATTTATAAAGAATTCTAAAAACATACTAGACGGTAGCCTATTATACCAATGAAAACATTCTCTATTAATAAATCTTAAATTAGCTAACTTATTAGCACACACATTCCCTTCACGAAAAATATGAGTAACCTAAACATGATTTTCTCACAGTAATTAAGACAAGTATTTCATCGTTTACTACTTTACATATTAATAATTTTTTTAATCTTAAATATTATTTAATTTAATTAACATAGTAATTATTTTTTATTTAATGATTTTTTTAGTAAATATAAAGTTGTAAATTGTTTCTTTAAGTGTTAGTCATACCCCATTATACTAATATATATTTATTTTATAAAAAAATAGTCAACTGTACTAAAATTTCGTTAAATTTTATCAAATTACACTCACAAGTATTGCTTTAGTTCCTTATAGTGATATCCTTTAAAGGAGTGAACGTGTATATAAAATGAGGTCCATGTATAATATTTTTAAAACTTAAAAGTTCACAAGTGTAATACTTTTAAATCAAATAAGATATTTGTGTAAAATAAAAATAAAAAATTTAAATGTAATTGGGGAAAACTTCATAAGGTGTAAATAAAATTTAATAAAAAAAATATTGTGCCTTACACTCATGTTAGATAAAATTGCATAGTTATCTAAACGGATCATAATGTAAAATTTGTCAATAAAAAATAATGTAAAAAGTTAAAAATAACATAATCGATTACTTTATAAGAATAAAACTATGTTAGAATATGCAAAATGCAACACACAAACGACATGAAATTGAACAAACTAAAAAAAAAATAACAAATAGAAGGAAATGAAATAAGTCTATATGTCTAAAAAAATAAATAACAAAAAATAAAATTAGTTTATTTTAATTTGTGATGGCGGGATACATGGATAAAATTAAGAGAAGAAAATGTTCACAATAGTTTGGATAATTTTAAGTATGTGAAAGGAGAAATTGGAAGGAAACAAATGGAAAGAGAAATGAAAAAAATGTGTGAATACATTATAAATGTTGTGGTTTTTTTGTTATCCATTTCTATTTGTAGGATTTTGTTTATAGAAATGAATAATATTCTCTTTTTAATATTTATTATCGGTTGTTATTGTAGACTTTGTCTACTTTTCATAAAACTAGATCGTCTATCTTTTATAAAAATAGACTATATACTTTTTTGAATATGATTGACCGTCTAGTATTTTTTTTTATTGGTTTATACACTGTTTTTTCTTCATGTGATTTTTCCTGCTATTACAATTTTTCTTCTTGACAAAAAGTGCTACTCTACTCATCCATGGATGCCATGTTTCAATATGGTCTTAGAGCGAATTAAGTCTCCATTTGCTTCCGTCGTTTATTCTTTCCTTTTCTTTATATATTAGGATCATTTTTTACTCCTCTTTTCTTCATTTTGTTATCATGAACAACATCATCATGGATGTTATTCAAAATGCAATGAGTCCTTATTATCTTCATGCAGGTGAGAACCCTTCAATGGTTTTGGTTAGTCCGCAAATCAATGGTCATAACTATCATTCATGGAGTAGAACTATGAAATATGTCTTAGTATCTAAAAACAAGTTCAAGTTTCTTGATGGCGACATAATGGTTCCATAATAAAATGTACCTCTTTATGAAGCATGAGAGAGATGTAATATGATGGTAATCTTATGGATCACTCGTGCAATCAGTCCACAAATAACATAGAGAAACATATACATTGATAATGCAAAAATTATTGGGAGGATCTAAGATAAAGATTCCCTAAAGGAGATCTTTTTAGAATTTTAATATTCTTCAAGAAATACTTTCAATGAAGAAAGGTGAGAGAAATGTTCCTGAGTTGTTCATTGATTTGAAGATATTATGGGTGAAGTTTGAATCTCTAAGACTGATTCCACAATGTGTTTGTGAAGTTAAATGCAATTGTGATTTTATAAAATTTTCTTCTAAATATAACTATTCTGAATATGTGATTTGATTTCTTTAAGGATCTTAATGATACATATGCTACTATCAAAACACAAATTCTTCTTTTAGATTTGTTGTCCATTGATAAGGGTTAAATTGTAGTAAAATTCATAGATCATGTAATTTTTGTAGAAAATGTGAAAACAAGTGAAAAATATACCAAAAGCTCTCAAACTCCAACTACACCCAAGACAAGGAATAAAAGAGGAGATAAGCATAAATCTTGCAGAAAAATTAAAAGAACAAGAAACAAGGATGGAGCAAAAAGAATCAATCTGACTAACATGAAAAATGGCTAAGTGGGTTGAGTGGAGATAACAAGCTTAAAGAAATCACAAACTATACTTTGTTTTTAACATTCACCGTCTACTATTACTGTACATCGTCTACTCTTTGTAAAATTATATCATTTATCCTTTGTAAAGATAGACCATCTACCCTTTGTAAAAACAGACTGTCTATTCTTTCCTTGCTTGTTTCTTTTCTCTATTATCTCATTCCTTTCTTTTACTGGTTTATACCCTGTTTTTCTTTCACGTGATTTTTCATGTTAATGCAAATTTCCTTCTTGACAAAGGACGCTACTTTGATCGTCCACGAGTATCATGTTCCAATAATAAATAATGTGATGATAAACGAAGAAATAGGTAGAAGGAAATGTAAGACTTTAATTACTCCTAATTTTACTAACAGAAAAGCCTCTTTTTTGTGTGTAAGTGCAGGGCAAAAGGCCAAACAACAGAAAAGCATAACATAAAATATACATAACATAAACTCTGACACTGGAATCTAAACAACTATAGAGGTCATTAAGTATCCTCTAGCATAATCCTCATACCTTCAAACTTGCAAGCAGCAAAAGATGGCCGAGTTACATATATGTTACTACACTCTACTTTCATCTCTTGTGTGTGTATATATATACACAAAGTGCTTGTACAAAGCTAACCTTGAATTCGAATTAACAATTCAAGTGAATCATTCGTACCCTTAGGTTTATCTACCTAACTAGAGAGAACTTCACTTGGTAGCTATGGATTTGCAAAACCAGGTTTAGAAACTTTGTTGGGGAACCAAAGACCAAACTATATTCTTGTCTTTGGCACCGCACCTAAGGTCATCTCTTGACAGAAACAATATCAAGAGACGAAATCAAAGATATCTATAAACTAGTACATAGTATATAGCATCTTTGGTGAAGCAAAACCTCCCAAACTCACATATCGGACTCTTCAATTTCTGTTCTTACAACAAAACTGGGAAATGCCAATGTAATATCCCTGCAACATGGGAAGGAGACATGCATGAAAAAAAAAAGTTTTCTGAAATTCCAGTTACTGAAAAAAATAAGGTTCATGGAGAACGAATATACTAACTTCAGATATGGAAGAGTCATATTCTTTATCAAGGATGGATGTTTGGACACAAATGCTTTCCACTCATCTTGATCGATCTTTCCATCACCATTTATATCAGCATCACTGAAAGTCTGTGGGTAAGAAGGTAGACAACAACGTGAGGAAGGCCAAGTTCAGAGGGAGCTCATCTTAGAACTTAGAAGTAACAAAAATAAGGTAAACTTTCTGATTTATGAACCTTGTCCACAATGCTTTCAATCATATCATCTGAAAGCTCAAGATCCGACTCGTGCAGAAGTGCCAATACCATCTCCTTCAACTGCAGAGATAAACCAGACCATTATGCTAAACAGTGAAAGCAATGGGTTGATGTAAACTTATACAGAGCGAGCATAAATATATGTATCTATCTATCAATATGGAGAAAGCTAAAGAAACATAACGTAACATTAAATTAATAACCCCAAAAAAAGAATTCAAATTGTGATTTTAACAAGGAAAACCATACCTCTTCTCTTTCAATAAACCCTGTCTGCCTCAGATCATACAGCCTAAAAGCAACTGCAAAACCATTATTCCCAATTTAAAGAAAGGTACTTTATCTTGTGGGTGACTGAAAGCTTTAATCAGTGCATATACTTAATATAGGAAAATCCAAGACTAGAGGAAAAGAAGAAATTAACATGAAATATTTATGTTGTTGGAAGGTCAATCTTACAAGTTATTTTGTCTTCTAAAGGTGCATTTGGGTGAAAAACTCCCAATGATCGAACAAATTCCCCGAACTCAATGACCCCATTGCGCTTGAGATCAAACAAGTCAAAAATCTATGGAGAAACAAATTTGAGTATGCATCAGAATCAAAAGAAGTTATATGACTGTAAATGTAGAAAAAAATAATACATCAGATAAAAAGATTTCACTGAAACAAGTAAGCAACTTCGGATACTGTAAGTATAGCACATAGTCTCCATGAACTTTACGGTCAAATAATCTTAAACTATAGAACATGGATTAGATTTACAAACCCTATCTGCAAACAGATTTTTCTTGTTTTTATTCCTGAATAGTGCCAACTGGAATTCTTCCTGGAATGCAAGATGATCAAGAAGTAAATCATCAGAGAGATTACTTAGGTGTCGACTTTAAGGACATCTCATCCAAACACTGGAAAACTTAAATGCCTAACTTACCCTGTGAATAAGATCATCTTCAATAATTGAATTGCTCAACTTCTTGTAGAGTTCATGCAAGGCTTCTACTTCACTAACAGTAACTAAGAAAGCAAGAAAGAAAGATTCTTTTTATCAGCTTTGAAACTTAATATTGAAATCATAAAGAATGACGAATCACTCATTAGGAGGTTTCAACAAATAGTTCTGTTAGAATCTTATAAACCTAATAATTGAGGATATTAGGATTAAGTAGATTGATAATATATCCACTGCTACTGTATTTATAACATTCTAACAAGTTGTATAAAATATAAACACTTCGAAAGTTTGTGATTATAAAAACTTTTTCTATTAAACATTTCTGTTCCTTTTATAAACAATTAATTTAGAATTTCCCTGACCTTGAACTATCCTTTGCGGAAAACATAAAACAAAAAACAGAGTAAAGAAACTATCCGTGGCAAAATGAGGTACTGCTGTCTACGAATTGCATGTTAACTGTATATAAGGTGAAGAATCAGATTTCAATACTTCGATGCGCCTATAGAAAGTTCTACAATATTGAACAACAGGGCCATATTTTTTCAGACATGATCATTAGATTATAATTTGTCAAAATCAACTATCAGTAATTAGGAGTAATCTGCGTCAGTGAATTTGGAAAGTTTCAGATTTTGTGCTTATTCTGTATTGTACATAAAAAATGATCAAGTCTCAGGCAAACTAAATCATAAATTGAATAAATTTACAAAATTGAAACTGGAGATGAAATGCCCCTAAGAGTTTAAGATCAGTGGGTTAGTAAAAGGACCTTGATGGTTCTTAGCAGAAACCAATCGAAACTTGAACAGCAAAGCAGCAAGGATTTACCATTCAATGATGGATCATGATACTCACAGGGTGTCTGAGATGCAAGAACGGTGGGTTCCTCGTAACCTGGTGTTCCGGTTCTCTTTGAAGTTGAATAGCAGCAGCCCATTAAAGAGAACTGCAAAACTCTCTCCCAAATTCTTTGACAAACGATGGATTCATTCCAGGGAAGGGCCTAAGTTTTAATCACATTCATCTTCAGGTTTGGACAGAAAACATACATAACATAATTATATAAATTTTTACAACCATCCAATGTAAATTAAAAATTCAGCCACAGATAAATTGCGTGAAGTTGACTAGAACTTTAAAACAAAAATGTCTTAATTTTACTTTCCAAGTTTTCAAAAATGTCAAATCAGACAAAGGAAGAAAAAACTAGCCTCTCCTTGTGTATTTTGGGAAAAAAAACATCAGATAAAACAACTCTGATGACCCAAACATGCTCTTAGATTCAATGGACAGATCAATTTTTTACCCTTCTTTGTAATATTTCTTTTCAGATCTTTTAACGCATTTCTCTAGTCTCGAATATAAAAAAAAAAAAAAAAAAAAAAAAAAAAACACATTATTTAAAAAAAAAATTTAACTAACTTTTTTTTTAATTTAAAATAAAAAAAAAAATATTTTTTATT
>Ga0123342_1004812_pt1 | contig 20253 bp, 9 predicted proteins | sample Turbeawhitnodule_FD_89960 | JGI IMG/M metagenome (GOLD analysis project Ga0123342, IMG submission 89960) | Root nodule microbial communities of legume samples collected from Mexico - Turtle bean Mexico white nodule | ecosystem: Host-associated > Plants > Roots > Nodule | place: Mexico: Nepantla... | reverse complement strand
TTAAAAATAGCTTTGCTTTAGGGATATATGCATATATAGTTCTTATAAAATCCTATTTTCTTGGCTTTAATAATTTATTTTGGTTCTCATGAGTTTATTATATTACATGAATATCTATTGTTTTCATTTGAAATCTTCTCATTAATTATTTTATAGAAGTAAAAAAAAAAATTGTTGCGAATTAAACTTCAATGTCATGGAATAAATTACAATCGAAGATGACTTCTTAAACTCTAAAATTAACATCTTTTATTTTCAATGACAAAAATATGCTAGAATTTAAAAAATTCACACTTTCATCTATATAATACATGTACTAAAATTCATTACTATAAAATTATAAAGTACTATATTGTTAAAAATTTACTTGTGAAAAAATCAGGTTTAGGGTTACTCATATTTTTTTCGTGAAGAGAATGTGTGCACGGATAAGTTGGCTAATTTAGGATTTATTCATAGAGAATCATTTCATTGGTATAATAGGCTTCTATCTAGTCTGTTCTTAGAATTTTTTATTAATAGGTATAGTCTACCTATGTATCATTTTTGTTAACATATGGATTTTGGTCTAATCCCCCATATTTTTGTATTTTTTTTTTCATGTGAAGACAAATGATTGTTGTTACTTGATGTGTCAACCTAGCTGAGAAGTAAAGTAGCATAGTGATGCCTAACATGAAAGTTTTTTATAAAAAAAAAAAATTGACATCCACTAAAAATAAGAATGTCATTATAGTATATAAGTAAGTATAAATTTTATTTTAATTATAAGTCAATTTTACAAGGTTGAGTTGAGTTTAAAGTCAAATCATTTATAGTCTATCTAATAAGAGTTTGTTGGATTCAACAAACCTCAGTTTATACAACGATTTTATAAGATTAAGTTAGATTTAAAGTTTATTTATATATATATATATATACATATTATAAATTTTCAATATTTATTTGAAAATCATATTAATAATGTTTTATAAAATTGTTTGATTGTGTAAAAAGGACATATAATTTAAACTCTATGATAAAATCATCATTTAAAACTTGTTGAGTATAAATACACATTATGAAGGAACCTTTTTGTCAAATAGTCATCAACACCAAAGCCACATTCACCAAACTCAAAAGGAGAAGAAAAATGGTTTCTGTAAAGTCCTTTTCTTCTCGATCTCATTCAAGGCGAAAACGTTTTGTGATTTGCATCTTACTTGTGTCCCTACCCTTCTTGGTGTTCACAGTTTCAGAGAAGCACAAGAGGATGAACAAAACAACTGTTGAGGTGGATCACAAGCCAAGACCAAGTCCTCCTTGGTTTGATCTCATAGGAAAAGGTTTGAATAACAGGAAGAAAGTTAAGGTAGGTCTTGTTAACATTGATGCTAGAGATGATGGTGATGTGTATGAAGAATTGGAGTCACTTGAGGGTAAAGTGGAGAGTGTGTTTGTGGATTTTGATCATGTTGATGGGAATTTGAAATGGGAGGAGATTTTTCCAGAATGGATTGATGAAAATGGGAAGTGGGGTGAAGCCAAGTGCCCAAGAATTCCAATGCCAAAGTTGGAGAATTTTGAAGATCTGAATGCTGTGGTGGCAAAGGTTCCATGTGGGGTTAGAGATGTGTTTAGGTTGCAGGTGAATTTGGTGGTGGCAAATTTGGCTGTGAGAAGTGGATGGTTGAACAAGATGGAGAATCATCATAGGAATGTGTATGTTGTGTTTGTTGGTTCTTGTGGTCCCATGGAAGAGATTTTCAGATGTGACAACCTTTTGAAACATGAACAGCAATATTGGGTGTATAAACCTGATTTATGGACCCTAAAACAGAAAACACTTATGCCTGTTGGTTCATGTCAAATTGCTTCTGATTATGCAAAAACAGGTACACCTTAATCCTTCTATGGTTGATATATGTTTTTTTTTTTAATATTGTTTCCTTGTTTTTAAAATTTTTAATTTTACTTTTTTTAAACAATGTTTTGGGACTTTGAAAAGAAAAATCAAATTACTACATTCATTGAAAATTAAAATTATTAATATTAGATATCTCACAATAATTAAAATAAAAATATTTCATAATATATAAAATGAGTACAAATTTTATTTTATAAACAGATTTACGATTGAGTTAGACTATAATTTATTTTAGTTATTAAACTTATTGACTGTTATAAAAAATTTCTATATATAAATAATGTAAATTTTATCTAATAAACTTAAATTTACTTCTTAGTAATTAATTTTTTATGATATTTTTTATTAGTTGATAGTTTTTTTTTTTCAGATAGCTTAGTTGATCTTAGATTGATGATGAATAAAAGTTTTATTTATATTAACTTACGATATAATAGAAAATTTCTTAGCAGTTAAGGAATGTTGTAATTTACAATCTTCCTTAATTAATCATAATTTCCAAATCCGTACACACATTATTCCGTATACCCAACCTCTTAGCCAGATTGTGCTGGTGTAGTAACTTTTAATACTTTCTCCTATTTTCATATTTTTCATATAAGTAAAGACATGAGTATCTAAAAATTATGTATAATTTATTCTATAATTAACTCTGAATTTTCTAACCGTCATCTTTTAGACCTGGGCTTATGATTTATCTATTTAGTTATAACTTTAGTAACATTATAATATTATTTTTCATATATTAAACTATAATCATTTTATGAACTTTTGAAAATCTGTTTGCAATGACATGTTCAAAATTTCAAAGCATGAAGGAAGAAGCAAAGAATTGTGTCATAGCTGTTATTAGACATAACTATTAACCTTAATAATAATATTTATTGTGATGATTATAAATAATATTTGATTTCAATGTGATGATTCATCATAATAACACTATTTTAATAAATTTAGTTCTCTACAATAACAAATTTTTTGGAAGGTTTATTAATAAAAAAAATTGGAAGTTGCATGAATAAATAAAAGCACACTCCAACAATCTTTTAGAATAATAAGTTTTGAAAAAATTATTAGTTACATGTTTATTGACAGAGATAAATCATAAATAATTATTTTTATTAGTAGTGAATCAATTAAATTAAAATGAAATATTTTAGATATTTTAATCTTTATAAAAAAACCTAATTATACTACTGAAATTGTATTGATCAAATCACAATTATACACTGATGGATGGATGCATTACAAGAAAATCATGAAATAGAAATAAAAAATGTCTTAATCTCTAATTGATGTGGGATTTTCAACTCACCCTTCACGTCGAGAGTGACCGCTTGGATAACATATTATGGGTGATCCAATAACGACCAGATAGCGTGTGACCTGATAAGTCCAATAAACACTCACCAGGATAGACTCGAAATGGTTCTGATACCATATTACGAAGTGAACTTTAAGCCTAACTCAATCCCATAAAACCGGCTTATGGGATTGAGGTTTGCACTCACTTATATACAATGAAATATGATTTTTTTAGTAAAGTTTTTTAATTTACAATTATCAACACATACATATATATAAAAGATAAATTTATTCAGTTTTATGATCAAGATTGTATGAGTAATGGTTTTGCAGGTAAAGAGATATGGAGAAATTTCTTAGGTGTTCCAAAGCTAGCCTACGTATCTATTCTTCACTCTTCAGAAGCTTATGTATGTGGTGCAATAGCACTTGCTCAAAGCATTCTTCAAGCAAATACCAATTTTCCAAACAATCTTCTCCTCCTCGTTGACAAATCCATTGGTCCTGAATCCATAACTGGTCTAAAAGCTGCAGGGTGGAAGATCCAACGCATGAAACGCATCTTCAGCCCCTTTGCCAAAAGGGGTGCATACAACCAGTGGAACTACAGCAAGCTACGAATGTGGCAACTCACCACCTACGACAAAATCATCTTCATCGACTCCGACCTCGTACTCCTCAACAACCTCGACCATTTGTTCGTGTACCCTCAGTTGTCAGCAGCACCTAACGAGAAAGTCTTGTTCAACTCGGGCTTGATGGTGATCGAGCCATCCCAATGCATCTTCCAAAAGATGATGAACAAAACCCTCGAGGTACGTTCCTACAACGGCGGTGACCAAGGTTTTCTCAACGAGATCTTCACGTGGTGGCACCGTTTGCCAGCCAAGGTTAATCAGCTCAAAACTTTTCATAGCGAGGACCAGAAACGTGAAGTCCCTGAGGACGTTTATGCCATACACTACTTGGGTTTGAAGCCATGGATGTGTTATAGGGACTATGATTGCAACTGGGACATGCAGAATCATCATATTTTTGCAAGTGATTCTGCTCACAAGAGGTGGTGGCAGGTTTATGATGCTATGCCTGAAGAGTTGCAATCTTACTGTGGACTTACACAGAAAATGAATGAGAGGATCGTGAAGTGGAGAAGGATAGCAGGGAATTCTAGTTTGTCTGATGGCCATTGGAAGATGAAGGTGGAAGATCCTAGAAAGGGTAATTATCATTCAGATTAGAACAAACATGGTGGTGTTGCATGATCCATAAAGGTTTGGATTTAACCCTTATAGTGTTGTTGCTAATTAATATTGACTTTATAGACTTTGGAACATTTTTCTTCATTCTGCTTTGATTCACAATATTAACAAAATAAACTTCACTTTGTTTGCATTTTGAAATTATGATACCTAATTAACATGATATTCAATCATGAAACAGTCTAATAATAATGCAAGCATCTTTTAATTTAACAACAAAATAATTATCTATTTTAAATTAAATAAAGTGGTAATATTTCACAGTAGTATTACAGGGTTTTTTTTTAGTGATTTTTAATCACTTACAATAAAGGTGGTGGATGTGTGTTAAAGATTGGAAAATGATAAGCTATAGAATTGTATAAAACTCTTTTAGGGGTTTAGAAATAAATATATATATATATATAATAAAAGGTAAATTTAGAATTAAATGATATGAAAAAATAATAAAATAATAATATGAAAGGTGTAATGTGATTGGATAAAAATGTGGATTGTAAATATATCATTATCCATTAAGATTATATTATAAATGAATTTGTTTGTTTTCTCCAGAAAAAAAAAAAATCAATTCACAAAGTATTTATTATATTTTTGAGTGTTTGTTTAAACTTTTAAAAAAATGTAGAAGTAAAAAATAAGCTTCCAACCAACTCATTTCGAAATTAGTGAAGAAGCTGTTTTATATACTTTTAATTAAAAACACACTTTTATAATTATAATCAAACATAAATAATTTGTTTTTATAATAATTATTCAATAATAATCACTTTTTTTAAAGCACATTTTTAAACATAACAACTTCACCCTTGTCTATTCATTTTTTTTTCACATTTCTTTCGGGAGTCCATCGTAAACTAAGTCTTTCCTAACATTTTTTAATAAAAAAAAAAGTGTAACTGTTTAATAATATTTTTTTATTTATTTTTAATAATATATACAAGTCGTTGTTAGCCTATTACACCAATATTGAGTTTTGGTGGAACAAACGTAACCAAGAGTTGAAAGAGATGAATTTAGCTTTATATTTATTTAATATCAATAAATATATTATAAATTACATTAATTTGGATTCATTTAGACTAATATCAAGATAATTAATGTGTTTAAATTATTAATTAAAAAAAATATGTTATAAATTACATTAATTTGGATTCATTTAGACTAATATCAATATAATTAATGTGTTGAAATTATTAATTAAAATAAAATAAGTATAGTAGTTAAATGCGAGATATAAATACTCATAATTCAATTAAGTTAAATAAAAAAAACTTCAATACAATATAATAATAAAGTATATTTGTCTTTGTCTTGGTTGTTCTGTTTATTTATAATATTTGATGAATCCCTTTGCTGTTGGACTTAGATTAAGACATTACTATAATTGAAGTTCGTAATATCTAATTTTTCGTATAGTTTAATTATTGTTAATATAAGCTTCGGTTAATATCATTCCGTTAGTATCGAGTTTTGATAGGTCCTAGACCATTCGGCAATGCATTTCTTTATATTTAAATTAATTTTCAATAGTAACAAACCTTTTTATTGAATTTTAAAATAAAAAAATTGTACGTGGGCGAATCCTTATGTGCGAAGGACTAACCTGACCCGCATTTTACGGAACAAACGCAGGACAAACATATGTTACAAGGTAGTACCCACACTCCACCCTCTTACCCATAGGCCACACTTTTTTTTATTTTTTTTCTTTTCTCCCTTCGCACTTCAAAAAAAGGCAACACACCGTACATCTCTCACTCTCTAATTTTCCACACACATAATTTTACAAAACACGGTTACACTCAAAAAAACTAAAAAAAAAGCTAAAAAAAAGAAGAAAATCAAATTCAAAAAGTAAAAAATCAGAAAATCCTAACCGGTTTTGTCTTTAACTTGGTGCAGCACTTTACCACACATCTGCATACGATTTTCATACTACACTTCCTGCATAGTACGTCTGTATCCCAAGAATTTATATATTTCTCATAATGTTAAAATATACTAATATATTTTTTAATTTGAAAAAATTAAAAAAAAAATATTTATAAAATTTTTTAACAAAATGTAAACATATTTAAATTATAATTTTTTTCAATTGTTCATTGAAAAATACGGTTTATAATTTTGATTCATCAAGAGATAAATTAGCAATTTCAAGAATTATATTTTTATCTACTAAAAAATCATCTCCTGCAATATCTCACAATTTGATTTTCTCTTCTTTATATTTTGATTTTTTTTATAAAATACATAAATTACTATGGATAATATTTGATTACATTTATATCATCATATCAATATTTATCAATAACTAGTAGTTAATAAAGTTATATTTATTTGAAGTTATTTAAAATATTATAATTAAATATAAAAAATTTGTAATTTAAACTATTTTATTTCTTTTAAGTTAAAGTTTAATTTTATAATATTAATCTTTAATAAAATATCACTGTTTAAAAAATAATTTAAATTATAAAAAATAATTTTATGCCAAACACAACACCGTGTCACCTTATAATCTTTAATAAAACATTACTGTTTAAAAAAATAATTTTATGTTAAAGCACCATGTCACTATAACAGTAAAAGTAAATAAAGTATGGCAGACACATCATGTCAGTAATAATAAATCCTAATTTTCCAAGCTTTTCACTTTCATTTTTAACAAAATTTCTCTAACCCTTCATCTTCTTCTTCTTTTTTTCATCGTGCCTTCACAACCTTTCATCTTCTTTTTTCTTTCATCGGTGTATTCACAATCTTCGTCACAACCTTTCATCTTCTTCGTTCTCCTCCACACTTAGAAGTATCCATCGTGTGTTCACAATCTGGGTCGTGTCCGACCCAGCTCAATGCCTCTGACACGGTGTCGTCTTCGTGTTTGCCGAATGTCCGTGTCAGAAACCCATAACAGGATTTGTCCGTTGACTCACAAAAAAAGGCTTGTGTTCGGTATGTTGTGTGGTGCTGTTACTGTCACAACAAATTAAAACAAGCACGTACTCAGAATATTTTGTTAATACATATTGAATGGTTGTTTAAATACTTTCAAAATATAGAAAAAGAAACGGGTGCTGTCAATAATGGTTTTTCAAATTGGATTCAACTATACACTTTTTTTTATTGAATTTCTAAAATACAAAAAATTATATGCGAGCTGGTCTTGACGGACCAACCTGACCCGCATTTTGCGAGACGGATCAGCCAACATTGTCATTCCTAACACCACACTCCACTCTCACACATGAGACCGCACTTTATGTTACAAAACACTACACTCTTACCTCCAAAAGGCTAAAACAGAAAAGCTAAAAAAAGTGTTGAATAAACTTTAAATGTAATTTGTGGGTTTTAAAATTATAAGGTACTATAAAATAGTAGAATGAGAGTTTAGATATGTGAAAGGTCAAAAGTTGTGAGTGAAATTTTAATTATGTTAGTGGGATTTTAAGGCCATAATGAAGATTTTTCTATAAGAGTTTCCTAAAGTCTATATATAGGATACTCTGTGAGTTATAATATGCACAACAGAAAGAAATACAACAGAGAAATACAATAAGAGTTATAAAAAATAGTAGGCAAAAAATCAGAAAAAATCATAACTGATTTTGTCTTTTTGCACGTCTCTGCACTCTATGTCCAACATCTCCAATACTCCATATATTCACAACATTCTCTTCACTCGAGGTGTCCTAAAAATGTTTTAACTTATGATGCTCTCAATTTAACCAAAAGCGTGGGGCGAACTCAACAATAAAAATCTTTTGATTTATTGTCGAAAGACAGTATCATTGAGTTTAATTTACAGAGTTGAACAACTAAAAACATGACTTTGTGTTATCATTGTTTATCAAAACAAAATCTGATTGGAACAGGTCCTGTAAAAGATTTTGGTAGTAAATATTGAATGGTTGACAATACTTTCAAAATATAGATAAAGAAATATGCTAATGTTTTTTCAAATTAGATATTGAATCAGTTGAATTATCATTTATTGTGAGAGTATGTTTATATTTTATTTTGTACTTTATTTTGTAGGATGACCATATTGATTGAATCATTAATTTTAATTTACACAGTTAGAACTTCATTTAACTACTATTGATATCAAACATTAGTTACCAAAATTTTAACTACTAATTATTTTAAATTCTAAATTAATTTTAAATTAGAAACTATTGTTCAAAAAATAAGATTGACATCTATTCGACGTTTAGTTTTATCAATAAATAATGCAGGCAACATATTATATATTATTCTTATATATTTTTTTTATATAACTAAATATATGATTACATTTTTTTGCAGTTATATTTAATATTTAATTTGTAGTCTAAAAATGTGTATATATTGTTACATTAAAAACTACTTACACATATATATTGTTTTAATTTTTTTGTTATATAATTTCATTTATTTATTTAACATAATAAATTATACTTTTGTACCACAGGTCTAATGATAATGAAACACAAGACTAAATAATATATAACATTAAAAAAAAATTATTATATAATTTTATTCATTTATTTAACATCACATTATATTTTTGCCTCTAATCATAATGAAACACATTCGAGACCAAGTAATGTAGTAACACTATTAACTGAATGTGGTTCTATTTTCACCACTATATCATTTATGGTATTTTAGTAATTTAATTACACTTCTCCTTCAATTTTTCTAACCATTGTAATATAAAGATTGTTAGATTATATAATATCACGTTATATCTAGATGTGAGAATGATATATAATATCACGTTATATCTAGAGAATGAAATGAAGGTGATTGTTATTTTAAAATAAGAAATTAGAAAAAATGAGAATTAATTGGTATAAAAAAATTATTTCCTAAATTTTACTTAAAAAAATAATTTTATTTTTTAAATAATTCAATGAAAAAATATTTTATTGTACTAATAATAAAATAAGTATATTAAATAATTTTTTTTTATATATAGATATAAATTAATAAAAAATAATAATTATAAATTTGTAATATAATATTGTTATAATAATATTTAAAAATTCAAAAAGTTAGGCGTTGGGGTTGGTAATGTTAATGGAGGTTAAAGGAGGTTATAACTTGTCTAAACCTTGCTAATTTGCTACTTTAACAGCTCCTTTTAATTCAATGTACATCTTTTAACGGAGATCGTCACGATCGTCACATGGCAGGAGCAAAGTTCAAGTTTGTCACGCCAAGAGTCTTTCTTATTTAACCGCTTCACCAAGAGCAGCGATGAAGAACAAGCCTCTTCTGCGATCTAAGCTTTTCGGTGATGGCGGAGCAACACCGTAAGACAACGCTGGATTCAGGGTGGGTCGCAGCAAGGTCCACTGAGGTGAAATTCACCGGAACCCAGCTCACCACTACTCACCCTCCAACTGGCCCCACTTCACCATGGATGGAAGCTCTCGTTCCAGCAACGTAATCACAACTTTATTTCCATTTCTGTTATTTTACTTACTTTAATACAATGTTTACTTGATTCCTCACAATGTGATATCATATAACAGTGTTCTGGCGACCCTGGTGAAGAACAAAGTTGTGCCCGATCCTTTTTATGGTCTGCAAAATGAACACATCGTTGACATTGCTGATTCTGGAAGAGACTATTACACCTTCTGGTTCTTTACAACCTTTAACTGCAAACTTGTACGTGTTGTGATTGACCTCTTCTACATTTTACAGATTTGGATTTTCAAGTGGTACCCTTTGATTTCAATTTTCTTATACTGATATTTTGTGGTTTCAAGTTTTTGAAATTAGTTTTCCAAACATAGAGAACAGTATACAGTTTGTAAGGTCTTAAATTGTGGGTAGTCATAGGCTCACAGTTGTGGTTTAGTTTAGCTATGTATGATCTTGGATATTTCTAAAGTTTGTTGACAAATGTGGGTGATGTAGCTTCAAGTTGCAGCTGTGGAGAGTCCATTTTTAAAACCTTTTAGGGTCTTAACATTAATCTGCTTTTGAATATACGATGGTGGTTTCTTATTTTGATGGAAGGGGCATCACTAATTACTTGACCCCTTTGCATTTGCAGTCAAGCAATGAGCACTGTGATCTGAACTTTCGTGGAATTAATTACTCTGCTGATGTGTATTTGAATGGCCATGAAATCATTCTACCAAAAGGGATGTTTCGAAGGCATTCCATTGATGTCACCGATATTGTTCATGCTGATGGCACAAACCTGCTTGCTGTTCTTGTTCATCCTCCAGATCATCCAGGGAGAATTCCTCCCACGGGGGGACAAGGTGGTGATCACGAGGTTGGAAATTAAGCTCACACTTCTGATCAATTAATTTTATCCTTTTCAACTACTTAACCTTCCTGTTACATGAAACCTTTAAATATCAATTTCATGTGTTTCATAATTTCTGGAATCAGTTAGGACGACAGTGAAAGAGGAAGAGGAACAATGCTTGTTGTCGCGTTCTGGATATCTAATTAATTTTTTCCGGGTATTTTGTAGATAGGAAAGGATGTGGCCACACAATATGTTGAAGGTTGGGATTGGATGGCTCCTATAAGGTGACATTGTTAATACTTGTTTGTATAAATGTATTGATGTGTGGTCATTGGCAAAGTGCATCTATAACTAATGCTAGTGTTTAATATGATTGCAGAGATAGGAATACTGGAATATGGGACGAGGTTTCTATTTCTGTTACTGGGGTGAGTAGTATTAATTGTTTAAGTACATCCCAAAGTCTTCACTGTTGTTTTTTTAATCACTTTAGGATTTGCCGCTGAGACCAATTATGGAGGCCTTTCATTTCCCTTCTTGATTCTTCTGTGCTTATTGCATTTTTGCTCCTAACTAATTTGTTTTTGTAGTTCATAGTAAATATTGATGAACTCCAAATCCAAGCATACGCCCGCTTCATGAAATATAGTCCGGGGAGTCATCGAGATGTTTGGAAAACTAAACTAGGATATTGCAGAGGCGTGAACCAGACATAGAATTGCTATGCTCATTTTAGCTTTTAGTGCAGTCCATGCTATCAACAAACCCAATTAAATATTCTAAAGTGTTGATTGTCTTTCTTTTATAGACGATGGTGCTTCTAGTTGTTCCTTGGTGGGATAATTTTAATGTCTGTGTTTGGTGCAGCCAGTAAAAATAATTGATCCGCACCTGGTTTCAACATTTTCTGATGACTATAAGAAGGCATATCTACATACAACGATTGAGTTGCAAAACAAGAGCTCCCGGACTGCTGAGTGTTCTTTGAGTGTCCAAGTGACACTAGAACCCGAGGATAGCATTTTCTTAGTAGAGCATCTTCAAACTCAAAATCTTTCGGTACCTGCAAACTCAAGGGTGCAATATACATTTCCGGAGGTCAGTGATTGCATTCATTATGCTTGTGACAATTTTTTTTTTCAATGTGCGTACACCTTTAGTACATTTGAAGAACTTAATTGTTAATTCAAGACACCTTTATCAATGAATTTGGTTATTTTAAGAAATTTGTTCAATTTCACACCCTTATTCTCTTGGTTCTTGGACATCCATGGTGTATGTTTATGTATATGGCTTATGTCATGTGTTTGTGCTATATGAGTTTGTCTAACTTTTAGATAGCTCTAATTTACTGTAATTATAATTGAAGTGTGCTATAATTTCTTGAGCTTGTACTGTAACCAGACAATCTTTATTTACTACACTGCTGATTGTGTTTACCTTCACAATATCCTAAATAATAATGGAGCTCTTATATTTCCTTACCTATCAAAGGAACAAAGGTTCAGATATGTTTGGATAAATTTGATGAATATATATTACAAATTAACATCCATAATTTGTAAGTTGTTACTTGATGTCTTTCTTTACTGTTTATGCTATGATCTGAAGTAACAAAGCTGATGGCAAAACATTTAGACAAGCCAACTGATCACAAAGTAGCCAAGTTATCATATGGGCACCCTTGCTCCCTTTTTTACATTGAACATATGTCATCCTGGATAGATAAAACAATAAAGCATATAGAAAAATTTAAACCAACCCAAGTGATCATAGGGACAACACTATTTTTTTTTTTTTTTTTTTTCATTGCACACAAGGAAACCTAAATAGATAGTATTTTCAAGTATCCTCTTACTACTGATCCTGTTATTCTGCACATGTTGGGATTTTAGTTCCAATGCTTCTTTTCAACTGCTAATGATCCAAATTAACAGCTTATCTTCTCCAAGCCCAATTTATGGTGGCCGAATGGAATGGGAAAGCAATCTTTGTATAATGTTGTTATTAGCATTGATGTTAAAGGATTTGGTGAATCTGATTCTTGGAGCCATCACTTTGGATTCCGCAAAATTGAGAGCCATATTGATAATGCTACTGGTGGAAGGTGATTTCTCAAATCTTATATTTATCTACCTTTTACTTGGTAGAATGGATTCATTTTTTTAATTGTTTCTGTATATGTTTTGTTGTCTACATTTAATTTTACAGATTATTTAAAGTCAATGGAGAACCAATTTTTATTCGAGGGGGTAACTGGATATTGTCCGATGGACTATTGCGGTTTTCGAAGAAGCGGTATAGTACAGATATAAAATTCCATGCAGATATGAATTTTAACATGATTCGATGCTGGGGAGGTGGGCTGGCTGAAAGACCAGAATTTTATCATTACTGTGATTATTATGGCCTTCTGGTAAGCTAAAACTGCTACCACATCCTTACTTTTGCTTATATATGCATGTGAACAAATTAAGATTCAAATTGCAAGGCCACTTTGGAAGTGTAGAAAGAAATGGTTTATATTAATGTGATAAAATCCCCTCAATGTGTGTATGCACAGCTGAGTAACATACATGCATGTATGGTTTGTTATGTTCTCTCACTTCTGAGTACTTTCATGTAGATAGCAGTTTGTATTAATTTGAATGGCTCAATCACCCTTCTAAGGGCAGTTTTTTTTTGTTCATCTTCGTTATTGAATACTTTTTATTCTTCTCTAATTTTGTAGTTTTATGTTGTGTAAGTGGAGATTTGATTCTAATCTTCTTTTTCTAAAATCCATTATTTTGTTTGGATTTCTTGATAGTGATTTTAAATGGTTGCTATGCGGTGATTATGATGTTGGTATACCCAGGTAGTATTTCTGAAATGTGAATTTTAAGTGGTACTCCTGCTACAGCTAGACCAGATGGTCACTGATGAGTTATCTGGTTTGAAGCTTAGACAGTTTTACCATATAATCCTTGGTCCTGGCCAATATCTTGTGTTCTTTATGTTTTATACTACACTAGTGGCAGTATTGGCTTAGAAAATTTTTCTAGCTGCTGGCTGAATTTTGTAGGTATGGCAAGAGTTTTGGATAACTGGGGATGTTGATGGACGTGGTGACCCAGTATCTAATCCAGATGGTCCTCTGGACCATGATCTTTTCTTGTTTTCTGCACGAGACACAGTTAAGCTTCTAAGAAATCATCCCAGTCTTGCCCTCTGGGTAGGGGGGAATGAGCAAATTCCACCAGCTGATATAAACGCTGCTCTAAAATATGATCTAAGGCTTCATCCTCATTTTGAAAGTAAGGATGAAAACAGCAAACCTGTAGGAGATGTGTCCCCAACGCTGTCAGATCCTAGTCAGTATCTTGATGGCACACGCATTTACATACAAGGTTCAATGTGGGATGGGTTTGCTGATGGGATGGGGAACTTCACTGATGGTCCTTATGAAATTCAAAATCCTGAAGATTTCTTCAAGGATGACTACTATAAGTATGGATTCAATCCAGAGGTTGGTTCTGTGGGAATGCCAGTTGCAGCTACCATACGAGCAACAATGCCTTCAGAAGGTTGGCAGATACCATTGTTTAAGAAACATCCCAATGGTTATGTTGAAGAAGTTCCAAATGCCATATGGGAATACCATAAATATATTCCTTACTCAAAACCAACCAAGGTTCATGATCAGATTCAACTTTATGGTGATGCAAAAGATCTTGATGATTTTTGTTTGAAGGTAAGAAGAGAGTACAAACCTTCATCCTGTTGGCCATTAGTGATGAATATTTCGTCATCATACTTTTCTTGATCTTTTTGCTGAAGTTGATGGTTAATTTAGATGTTATAATCTCCTCAGGCTCAACTTGTTAACTACATACAATACAGAGCTCTTCTGGAGGGATGGACTTCTCGCATGTGGAGTAAATATACAGGTGTATTGATATGGAAGACACAAAATCCTTGGACTGGTCTGAGAGGTCAATTTTACGACCATCTACTTGATCAAACAGCAGGTTTCTATGGTTGTCGGTGTGCTGCAGAACCAATTCATGTACAGCTTAATCTTGCTACATATTTGATAGAGGTGAGTATCGAAATGTAGTAGGTCATGAAAATAGAGATATTATTTTACCGATTTGATGAATATTTTTTTTACAAGTTAAAATTGAGATAGGAAGACAAATTGGCAAGTTAAAAAGATTTGAAGGGTAAAGAAATTGTGAAAATTGTTTGATCTACAATTTTCTTTGCAATTTATGCATGGTAATTCTTAAAGTATGTGCATTTTTTTTATCTTCCTCCACAAAACAGGTCGTTAATACTACATCAGAAGAGTTGTCTAATGTTGCCATTGAAACTTCAGTGTGGGATCTTGAAGGAAAACGCCCGTACTACAGCCTTAATGAAAATCTCTCTTTGCTGCCAAAAAAAGTTGCACCTATTGTTGAGATGAAGTATCCAAAGTCAAAAGATCCAAAGCCTGTCTACTTTCTTCTTCTGAAACTCTATAACATGTCAGATAAACGTGTTATATCCAGAAACTTTTACTGGCTGCATCTTTCTGGTGGAGATTACAAGTTATTGGAGCCATATAGGGAGAAGAAAATACCTCTCAAGATAACATCGAAGGTTTCAATTCAAGAATCCATTTATAATATTCAAATGCATGTGACAAACTCATCTGAAAGTCCAGAGTCAAGAAGTTCAACAGTTAGGCCAAGTGATGGTTTTTATGGCACACAATCACTGCAAACTCTGGATTCTGGTGTTGGAAAAGAACATCAAACTGATTTTAAGGGGATAGAGGGATGTTTTTCTGGGAAAAGTGACGGCGGCTTGAAAGTTACAGAGATAAATGGATCTGATGTAGGCGTTGCTTTCTTTCTTCAAATCTCTGTTCATACTTCAAAGAAGGACTACAAGGAAGGGGAAGACACAAGAATTCTTCCAGTTCATTACTCTGATAACTATTTTTCACTAGTCCCAGGAGAGACAATGCCTATAAATATATCTTTTGAGTCACCCCAAGGTGTCTCTCCTCGAGTAATTCTTCATGGCTGGAACTACAAAGGAGGTGAACTCATTTATGAAGTTGTGTAACAATCACCTTATCAGGGATTGTGCTGGTGTATCTTGCCATTATTAATAAATGCATGAGAGACCTTCATGATTTTCAATTTCATTTGTTTTCGTTTTGTTATGTTCTTTATAAAAATGAACCGTAAGAAAGAAAAATAAAAATTATTGACATTGCAGATGGTTTAACTCAAACTTGTTAGAAAAAAATTAAAATTTTAAGCGTATACTTCAAAAGAAAAAAAAAATTAACTATCAACAACAAAATTAGAGTTTAAAATATCTATATATAAATAAGATAAAATTTAAGTATCAATTCATATAAAATTAAAATTTAAGAAGCGTATTTTTATATATAGTTGAAGTTTAGGAAAACTATTATTATTATTATTATTATTTTTAATATATGAGTATTGAGTGATTGAGTTGAGAGTAAGTTATAAATAGATTTTCCAATAAAAATATTTTTTTGAAAAATATATTTTGACACTTTTCTTTTCAAAATACAATTATTTAATAACTTCTTTTATTAATATAATAATAATAAATTTTAATTTTTATATGCATTATTTTCAAAAAAAAGTCTTAATTTTTGTAGACAAATAAAAATGAAATCATATATCTACACATTTTTTTTATTGTATTTTCATCTTATTTGTCTCATTATTTACAATTTTGTTCGAAATAGTATCCTCGGCGCCCCCATTAGCATCACTGTTTTCCCTTTCATGGATGAAATCCAGATGGAACTTCAACGCTCATCTCCCTTCATGGCTGGATTCTCTGAATATACCCTTCACCATGAAGGCACCAACTTTTCAAAACCCATTTCCTGCAACCTCAAAATCTGCCCTCAACCATGCAGACTTGAGCTCTCTTCTCTCGGTTTGCGGCAGAGATGGAAACCTTAATCTTGGTTCTTCCATCCATGCCCGTGTCATCAAGCAACCCCCATTTTACGATTATGATGGCTCCCCCCGCAATGCCCTTTTTGTTTGGAACTCTCTCCTTTGTATGTATTCAAAATGTGGTCAACTGCAGGATGCCGTTAAGCTGTTTGATCGTATGCCTGTGAAAGATATCGTGTCATGGAATACAATGATTTCTGGGTTTTTAAGGAACAGGGATCTTGACACGGGTTTTAGGTTCTTTAAGCAAATGAATGAGTCAAGGACAGTGTGTTGTGGATTTGACAAAGCAACGCTGACTACAATGTTGTCAGCTTGTGATGGACTGGAGTTCTCTAGTGTGACCAAAATGGTCCATGGTTTGGTTTTTGTTGGTGGGTTTGACAGGGATGTTACAGTGGGGAATGCACTTATAACATCATATTTTAAATGTGGGTGTTTTAGTGAAGGTAAGCAGGTTTTTTATGAGATGCTTGAGAGGAATGTTGTAACATGGACGGCAGTGATATCTGGCCTCGCAAAAAATGAATTTTATGAGGATGGTTTGAGATTGTTCAATCAAATGCGTTGTGGGTCAGTCAGTCCTAATTCTTTGACATATTTGAGTGCACTCATGGCTTGTTCAGGTTTACAAGCTTTATTGGATGGCTGTAAAATACATGGTATACTATGGAAATTGGGAATGCAGTCGGATTTATGCATTGAAAGTGCTTTGATGGATTTGTATTCTAAGTGTGGAAGTTTAGAAGCAGCATGGCAGATTTTTGAGTTTGCTGAAGAACTTGATGAGGTTTCCTTGACTGTAATACTTGTAGCTTTTACGCAAAATGGATTCGAGGAGGAAGCTATCCAGATATTTATGAGAATGGTAAAATTGGGAATTGAAGTTGATCCTAACATGGTTTCTGCCATTCTCGGAGTATTTGCTCTTGGTACTTCTTTGACTTTCGGTAAGCAGATTCACTCTTTAATTATAAAGAAGAACTTCAGTAAAAATCTGTTTGTTAGTAACGGACTCATAAACATGTACTCCAAGTGTGGAGATTTGTACGACTCGCTGCAAATCTTTCGTGAGATGACTCAAAAGAATTCAGTTTCATGGAACTCTGTGATTGCAGCTTATGCTCGCTACGGGGATGGTTTCAGAGCGCTTCAATTTTACGATGCTATGAAAGTGGACGGTATAGGACCAACAGATGTTACATTTTTGTCATTGCTTCATGCATGCAGTCATGCAGGCTTAGTTGAGAAGGGCATGGAGTTTCTGGAATCTATGACTAGAGATCATGGATTAAGTCCACGGTCCGAACATTATGCCTGTGTTGTTGACATGTTGGGGAGGGCTGGACTTCTTAAGGAAGCTAAATTTTTTATTGAGGGATTGCCTGAGAATCCTGGTGTCCTAGTTTGGCAAGCATTGCTTGGTGCTTGTAGCATACATGGTGATTCTGAAATGGGGAAATATGCTGCTGATAAACTATTCTTGGCTACACCAGATAGCCCAGCTCCTTATGTATTGATGGCCAACATTTATTCTAGTGAAGGGAAATGGAAAGAGAGAGCACGTGCCATCAAGAGAATGAAAGAGATGGGCGTAGCAAAAGAAGTGGGTATTAGTTGGATTGAAATCGAAAAGAAAGTAAATAGCTTCGTAGTAGGGGATAAAATGCATCCTCAAGCTGATAGTATATTCTGGCTCTTGTCCGTGTTATTGGAACACCTGAAAGATGAAGGTTATGTTCCTGATAAAAGGTGTATTCTCTATTACTTGGATCAGGATAAAATGGATTAGTCTGCATATATACTAATGGATCATTTGCCAGTGAGGACCCTATTGATTTTAGTCAGAAAACTAGCCATCCTAGAGCTTTGTGTGGATTTTGTGGATCAGGGATGTCAAGTTTAAGGTTGCAATTCACTGTTTAATTGAATTGATCATTGACTGTTACAAGCATGCTGTTTAGAAATAATTATTTTTAGAGAAATGTTCATTTTATTTTTATTAAAAGGTGTTAAAAACATGATCATTACAATAAACTATAACTGTATAATTTTTAGATCACAATTAACTACCTTAAACCGCAATAAATATTGAAAAGGTTTGAGCTCCAATCTACGTTTGCTGTTTTCTTATTGTCAAATTCTCCGTACACCTTCACACATTTCCATGCACCATTGTATTTTTTTAATTTCAACAATACTCTTGTGACTATGATGACTATGATGAAGAGTGTAGTACTTCTTCATTTTCAAGTGATGGTCTTGTAATGGTTGATGGTGAAAGTTGGTGGTTGAGGTAAGTTTTGTGGTGTTTTTGTCGGTGGTAGTTGTATTTTTGTTAGCTTATTTTTTTCATTCTTTTAAAAAAAAAAAACAAGTGCAAAAATAAAATACAAAACTCAAAATAAAAATTATTTTCACTCTGAAAAATGTCAAATACAATTAATCTTCTCGTTGATTCTTTCACTTCACATACCGCTATACAATTACAATTGATCTTTTCTCAAATGGATACAAAATACCCACACTTTAGCACCTGGTATATGTTATATTCTAAAGTTTTAGGATTTAATTAGTTAGGATTTTATCATTTATTTAATTAGTTAGGATTTTATCATTTATCTTTCTATCATTTATCTTTATCATTTGTAATATTTAGTACTCTATAAATAGAGTATTGAACTATTATTTGAGATATGAATAATATATGCACCTTGTTTCCTTTACTCAATTCTCTATCTTTGTTCTTGTTTTTGGTATAATCGGAAGCCACCTAAAGGTTTCCTTTGTCCAAAGCCTAATCGTTCTTCGAAATCTCTTACGAGAGGACCTAGACGCTTCTACACACGATTGTTCATATCAATTGGTATCAGCTAGGACCTTCCAGTACTTTCAATGGCAGATTCAACACGCTTCGCTCAAGCTACTAAGGAGATGGAAGATCGAATCTCCCAAAGGATGGATAATAGGTTTATGGAACTCGCGACTACGTTGAAGGAAACCTTTACTCTTTGTATGAAAGACACCATTCAGAATTTACTTACTCAATCTCGAGGTGAACGCTCCCATGGACCCTCACATGAAACGCGCGGACCTCGAACGGGGTCTTCTTATGTTTGTGGCACGCGGTTGGCACGCATCAACTTTCCTCGATTCAATGGCGAAAATGTTAACCAAGGGATTTATCAATGCGAAAATTATTTTCTCATTGACAAGACTTTAGAGGAATTCAAGGTACAATTGGCACTTGTGCATCTAGAAGGCAAGGCCTTGCAATGGCATACTGCACTTATGAACTCTAATTTAGATATGGATGCACCTTCATGGCCAGGATTCACCAAAAGTCTAAAAGATCGATTTGGTGCAATTGGCGATGATCCTATGGTTGCATTGATGCGTCTACGACAAAAGACTTCCGTTGATGCCTATCATGAAGAGTTCGATTCAATCATTACAAGATTGAAGTTAGCTAATGATCATATTCTCAGCTGCTTCCTTGGTGGCTTAAAGCAAGACATCCAAATGATGGTACGCATGTTC
>Ga0123342_1004811_pt1 | contig 20259 bp, 6 predicted proteins | sample Turbeawhitnodule_FD_89960 | JGI IMG/M metagenome (GOLD analysis project Ga0123342, IMG submission 89960) | Root nodule microbial communities of legume samples collected from Mexico - Turtle bean Mexico white nodule | ecosystem: Host-associated > Plants > Roots > Nodule | place: Mexico: Nepantla... | reverse complement strand
GTATGTGTGTATATATATATATATATATATATATATATATATATATATATATATATATATATATATATATATATATATATATATATATATATATTAAAACTTGTACTTCTTTATTCAATAAAATAAATAACATTATATAAATATTAATTCCAGAAAAATATTTGTCGGTAAAAATGACATAATATTTTGGAATTATCATTTGAAATAATAAATATTAATTTGTTAAATAGTTTTATATTAAATAAGTCATTTGTGTTTTTTGATATATTTATTCTATTATTGTAATTTTTATTATATAAAATTGGATAGTTTTGTCATTGTAATATAAATTTTCACATTCTAGATTTGAATGTTGGGTGGGATATGTCTTTTAAGTAATAACATAATACATAATGTCTGCATGGTATTATATATCTCAGTGACAAACAAAAATTAAGAACTAAGTAAATAAAAATTATATATTTTTGAAGATACTTTTGTGTATAAACGACATAACATCATTAAAAAATATGATGAAAAAATTAAATATTTGTTTTGTAAATATAATTTTATACTAAATATGCTAAATAATTTCTGTAACACGTTCATTTAATTATTTTGATTTTTGTGATAAAATAGTTTAGTATTGCAGTTCTTGCAAGAGTTTTGTCTTTAAATTACATTACATTATTATGACACATGAGTCATGAATTGGAATGTCATCATGTTATATATTATTTAACTATGGATCTCTAACAATAACATTAAAACAATTAAAATTAAAATTACAGGGACTAACATGGTAAGCTGAAATTAAAAACTAAAATAATAAATGAATAGATCACACCCACCCCACCAGTAACATATTTAAGCCTTACATGCATGACGAAATGATATTATTAATTTTTAATTTTACAATAAGTGGTTTAAAAGTGAGAGATTAAGAATGATTTGTGATTAAAGGATGATGTAAAATAGTTTTAGAAGGTTTTATATATCCATAATAAGATGTTATGAGGCATTAATAGTTAATTTATTGTTTAGGTGAGGAAAAGGAAAGTAAAAGAGTTAAAAAGAGGAATTAAAATTGGATAGAAAAACAAAAGGCCACACTACACTGCTCTCATCCTTCTGCTGTTCTTGTCTTCTCCCTCACTCAGCACTCCACGGTTAGTCAAACACACACTCACTCCATTTCACACATCTTCTCAATTCCCCTCAGAAGCCCCTCGCCGTTCGTTCATGATTCAATTCGCCCACGCCTTCCTCCATGTTCATCTGTCAGATTCCGCGCCGAAGAAGGAAAAAAACTCTCTCTTTTGAAATGGGTCTGCCTCTCTATTCGCCCCTCATCTCTCTTTCACAGCACCCTCTTTCCAGCTCTTAGATCTGTTTCTCAACCACTGTCCACCAGGTTAGATCGCAACATTTTCCAACCAAAACTGTGTTTCCTGCTTTACCCCTTTGGCGCTGTTTGAGGGATTTTGTTTTTTGATTCAGACCCACTTTGTAGGACAGTGTTTTGGCCTCTTTTTATGTTACTTTATCCCGAAGCAGCAAATGGGTCGCATCGCTTTCAGCCTCGGAATTTGATGACGATGATGATGATGGTGCATGTTGATGACATGTGTAATCATGGGGTGTTTAATAATTAGGGGTATATTAGGTTTTCTTCTGGTTTGTATTTGTATCCGGTAATGGTGCTTAGGTTCAGAAACCTTGTGGTGTTGGCATCTCTGTGTCAGGGGTGTTTGCATTTGTTGGAATAATAATAATGGGCAACGGCACTTCTCGTGTTGTTGGCTGTTTGGTGCCGTTTAATGGCAAGAGTGGGGTTGATTTGGAGTTTCTAGAGCCATTAGATGAAGGGTTAGGCCACTCTTTCTGTTATGTGAGGCCTTCTATTTTTGAATCTCCTGCCATTACCCCGTCAAACTCTGAGAGGTTCACTGTCGATTCTAGCACCCTTGATTCCGAGACATTGAGTGGCTCATTTAGGCATGAGAGCATTGAAGAGAGGCCTGGCAAGAATGTTTCGGAAACCACATTCAAGACAATATCGGGTGCTTCGGTTAGTGCCAATGTTTCCACTGCCAGGACTGGTAACCAGAATGCTCTACTTGCTAGTGATGTTCTAGAGCCTGCAGCATCCTTTGAGGGAACCTCGTCGTTTGCTGCAATCCCTTTGCAGCCTGTTCCCCGTGGTTCTGGACCTTTGAATGGATTCATGTCGGGACCATTGGAGAGATTTGCTTCCGGTCCATTGGATAAGGGTGGTGGTTTCATGTCTGGGCCGATAGAGAAGGGAGTGATGTCAGGACCTCTTGATGCCACTGACAAGTCCAACTTCTCAGCCCCTCTTGCACGTGGTCGCCGAAGGCCACACCTCCAGCGCCTCATGAGAAGTGTGAGTGGTCCTATGAGAAACACTTTTTCTCGGACTTTTTCCAAGCACTCCATGGGTGTCAGTTGGGTGCAGCGGTTATTCCTTCATCCGGTGTCTCAACTAGCTTGGAATTCCAAAGAGGCGAAGTTTCGGTCTGAAGTTTCTAGAAACTGTACTGAAGTTGGATCGTCCGAATTGGAGTATAAACATACACAAAATTTGCAGTGGGCTCATGGTAAGGCCGGTGAAGATAGGGTTCATGTTGTGCTTTCTGAAGAACAAGGGTGGTTGTTTATTGGGATATATGATGGTTTTAGTGGACCAGATGCACCTGATTTTCTGATGAGTCATCTTTATAAGTTTATAGACAAGGAATTAGAAGGGTTGCTCTGGGATTATGAAGATAATCCTGTTGATCCACTTAAATCTGAAGTCCTTAATAATGGAAATGATGTAGTTGCTCTAGAATGCGGTAGGGAGGAAATGCCTGATGGTCATAACATTTCAACTGAAGAAAGTTCTTGCTGTACAGAAACTTCTTGTCCCATAATGGTCAAGGATCAGTCGTCTAATAGTGAGATAGTGGAGGTAAATGCTGAAATTAAGGTAAATGTTGAAAAGAAAAATTGTGGAAGTCCCAGTATTGACCATCCTGCTCCTGTATCTGTTCCAATTGGACAATTGAGTGGACAGGGCAGAAGAAGTTTGCGACTTTATGAGCTACTTCAGATGGAATCTTGGAATGAACAAGTGTCAGAACAAGGCAAGGATTCTATAGTTCCTGCTGAAATAACACAAGAAAGGAAGTTGAGGTTCTGCTCATCTGAAGGTAAAGAGGATAGATCTGGACACCAGGATGAATGTCCTACTACTTCAGGGGAAAATGGAGGCCCTGAGTTTAGTTCGACTAACCTAGAGCCTATAGCTCCCTTTTCTGTTTCAGGACAAAGGCAGAGTACTAGAAAGTCATTTATTGGTTCAAAAATCAGAAAAATGTACAGGAAACAGAAGTCCTTACGAAAGAAACTTTTTCCTTGGAGTTATGATTGGCATAGGGAGGAAACTTGTTTTGACAAGAAATTAGTGGAATCCTCAGGACCCATTAGAATATGCAAGTCTGGAGTAGATCATAATGCAGTTTTAAGAGCAATGGCTCGGGCTCTTGAAAGAACAGAAGAGGCATACTTGAAAATGGTGGAGAATAATATGGATAAAAATCCAGAGCTTGCCTTAATGGGATCATGTGTTTTAGTGATGCTGATGAAGGATCAAGATGTCTATGTTATGAACCTAGGAGATAGTCGTGCCATTTTGGCTCAAGAACGACCAAATGATCGTCATCCTAATCTGTGTCTCGTCAAAGATGACATGAGGCATAGAAATCGTTCTAGAGAGTCATTAGTAGGCATGGAGCTGGACAGAATTTCGGAGGAGTCCCCAGTGCACAATATAAACAAGCATGTTAACAAGATAAACAAAAATCGAGAGATTTCCATGTGCAGATTGAAAATGAGGGCTGTTCAGCTTTCTACAGATCACAGCACAAGTATAGAAGAGGTGTGTTTCCTCCTCCTTTTTTATTGATGAACTATAGGTTAATATATTACAGTCAAATGTTCTATTTCTAAATTGTGATCAGCTAGTCTTACATGGTTTATTGAATTGTCATGCATATGTTGTTGATTTATCTTGTCTCTACATGTGTTTTTAACTATTTTTCGTATTTAAATACCTGTGAATGCTCAAATTTGAATTTATATGAGAAACCCATTTGTGAATAGTCATTGGCATTTGCTAGAGGGTGTTTTTTTTTCCTGCTTTTATAAAAACTGAGAAGATATAGTTTGTAAATGGAGAAATCTGTGTTAAGGTGTAGTTCTCTGGATCAGGTCCGGTCAGATTTTTTTCCAATTTTGAACTGAGTTATCTAACAAATAATTCAAGCAAATATTTTCAGTCTTTCAAATATTACATATTGAATTCAAAGTACTTTATTTAGAATCACCTTTTTTAAATCTCATTTACTCGTATTTCATATTTCATCAGGAAGATCTGGGACCTAGCATATTTTTACCTACTTTTATCCGTAGGCAAACTCTGCCTATTTTTACGTCTAGTACTTACACATACAGCATACAGTTGTCAAGGTCCAGTGCGATTTTCTTATTATTTATATTCGATGTTTTCTGAAATTCAAGACAAAAAATCGTAGTTATTAGGATTTTTGGGAAGGATTGGGTAACACCTTATGCAAACATTGAAATATTTATCTTTACTGGAAAGAAAAATTTATTGCATTTGTTAAAATAGTTTTGACCAATATTTTTCAATTCTGGTCGCAGGAAGTGTTTAGAATAAGAGCAGAACACCCTGATGATAATCAGGCCATATTTAATGATCGAGTGAAAGGACAATTAAAAGTGACCAGAGCATTTGGTGCTGGATTCCTGAAGAGGGTCAGTTGATCTTCTGACTTTGGCTATCTGAATTTTAGTTTGCTCCAGTCCTTTTGTCCATAGTTTTATTGGTGGGATTCCACACGTGTTCATACTTCATACCCCTTTTTCTTTTCCATAACATGGACAATTACCATTTCAGATTTTGAACATAAAAATGTAAATATTTTCAAATTCAGTTGTATGTGTGTATTCTTGAAAGAAAAATCATAAACATTTCTCTTGCAAGAATAAGTATCTCCAATGAATATTAAGAGGCTTCTTGTTCATTATTAGAAATTCATCATACTATCTGATTTTCTCATTTAACTGTCAAAGTGTTAACCAAAAAAGGAGTTGGTGGATAAGCAGAAGATGGAGTCAATTGTGAATTAGTTATATTTTGACTTCTCAAGTGTAATCTACTTTAAAGGGTAGATAAAACATGTCAGATATAAATCATATTCTTTTACCTTCGCTTTTCATTGAAAACTTTTAGTATAGTTTGTTACTGATGGTCAGTGACAGATTTGACCCTAAAGAATAATATAGAGGTAGCATGTTGAACTTAGTTATGGTATGCATCGTTATACATTCACTTACTTTATGCATGTTGTGTATGACTGAATTTGAATCTTTCTCTTGTGTTTGTGTGATCACGCCAGTATTCTGTCCAGCTATTTTTTCCCTCCCTACTAGTAGTTACAAGACCAACTTTCGGGCCTTCATTGTAGTATGATATCAGAGATGCAGAGTTTATGACTTTGATATTATGAAGTTCGTGATAGAATAGTTTATGATAATTCACATTCTGAAAATAATTTACATCTGCATTTTGGCTAGTACATGTTTATATAACAAAAAACTCGTAGATATTCATCATTATTGAGGCACTTACACCAAACCTTCTGTAACACCTTACACATCAATGACTATTTGTGTAACGAGTTGAGTGTATGTTTCCAACCACTTCTCTCAATGAAGTCTTTGCATTTTCAGTCTATTTACTTTGTTTTCAATTTATATTATTCCTGCAATTTGCACTACAAGTCATTTTTTTTACTTTGTTTCTCTTTTCATATTTTTACAGACACAGTACTACTTTTTTTTTTATGATGACGATAAATAATGAAGAATACTTATTGTTATTTATTGAAACCATTTCTAACTAAAACTGTATGATTTAGCCATGTTTTAACGAACCTCTACTGAAGATGTTTCGAGTTGATTATGTGGGCAATGGTTCTTACCTAAGTTGTGCTTCGTCTGTTGTTCATCACCGGCTTTCTTCAAGCGATCGGTTCCTGGTGCTGTCCTCTGATGGGCTTTACCAATATTTCAGCAATGAGGAGGTAGTTGCCCATGTCACCTGGTTCATGGAAAATGTTCCCGAAGGCGATCCTGCACAATACCTTATAGCAGAGCTTCTCTTCCGTGCCGCAAAAAAAAATGGTCAGTCTCACCTATGCTCTCTTCTACTCTCACATTATTATTATGCCATTCATTTTTGACGATGAAGATTTTTGCAGGAATGGATTTTCATGAATTGCTGGATATTCCTCATGGAGATCGCCGAAAATATCATGATGATGTTTCTCTTATGGTCGTTTCCTTGGAGGGAAGGATTTGGAGATCATCCGGATAATCATTTTTTTATATTTTAATTTTAAAATGTGACTCTTTCATTTTTGCATGTTCCTTTCATAATGTAACAATTTTGGGTTAGAAGAAGTAAAATTATTTTAGAAATCAAAATTAGTCTCTCATTTTTCAACGAAACCCTTTTATCAAACCAGTCCTTTTCGCTTGACCAGTTCATTTTCAGAAGTCAATTTAAAAGTGACATTTTTTCTTTCAAAAAGTTAGGCTTTGGGTAAAATGATTAATATATACTGAGATTTGCTGAAAGAATAACTATTTTGTCGCTTTATTTGAAATGAATTTGTGAAGTGAAAGATTAAGACGTGGATAAATTTGAAGTTGACTGAGGCTGTGGAGGGATGACGATGCAGATACTTAATTGGGAATTGGACACGTAAATGTTGACTCACACCACCCTCTACCTCTCCTTCTTCAATCTCGTGGGCCCAACGATAAATCTTTTCAAGTCATAAATGCTTGGACTTAGATTTTTGAAGGCTAACAATCTTAAAGAAACAAGAGTTTACCATATAACAAGCACATACTTTATGAAGCAGAAATAAACACAGTGAGAGAAAATTGAGATAAGAAATATACCCTGTTGGACTGATCAACCTTATTTGACCAGACATCAAACTATTAAGTAGATTTTTTGTTGTGGCAGATGAATATTTTGTTTCGAAGTAACAAAACACCATGGATGATGTCTTATTTATAATTGCTTTGAATTTAAATTGAAATTTTGTTAATGCTTAACCATCACATGATTTAGCATCTACTGATTTGCCCTTAACCTCCTCCCTCTCTGTACAAGGTAGCCATCTCAAAACATTCATCTCTTCTCACTTTCCTATTGGTTCATACGCTTACTAATTGTATTGTCTCAGCACTTCTGTTCGTGTTATTAAAATCTACAATTACAGTTTTTACACTGTAAAAAAAGTACTCACAAGACTGAAAGTAAAAAAAATACTTGCAAGAACCAAAATAATATTTTTTTCGAACACTGATAAATATTTTTTAAAACCACAAATAATTATTATATCCGCATATTATTTGATGGGTAGAAGAGGTAACTAGTACCAGAGCTTCAATCGAGTGAAGGAGCTCCAAATCCCACAAGTAGTTTTCCTCGAAATCCATTTCACGGAGAAGAAAGTGTAAGTTAGTGTGATTCGAAAGGGCCACTAAGTTGAAAGTGCATTTCTTTCTTCTCTGTATCAATTTTCCAGTCAGAGCTTGCTCTCTACCGAAAGTGCAAGTGGTTGAGCACTCATTCCTTTTCTTTATCATTTGTGTTTCCAATTTATCAATTTTTCATTTCTTAACTATTTTTAATTGTAATTGTTTTGTTTTTAGTTGGCTTTAAATTAAATCTTTGATTGGGGGTTAGGGTAGTTGGCCAAAAATTGTTTATTTTGGAACGGGGACACAGCGTTTGGATTGTTTTAATCACACCCAATCAATCGTGTGTTAAATTTAAACTGTGTTAGGATGTATTTTGTGAAAGTTCAATTATTTAATTGTGTGTATTGGTTTATTGCAGAAGCAAAGGAGACACTCTCTTTTTGTCACTTCCTTTTCTCTCTCTAGTATCTCACATCACAAATGAAAATGTATGTTTCCACCATTTTTTGTTTGTTTTCAAATTAATACACTAATTTTAGTTGAACCTTTCTCTTATCTGTTTGCATATGGTTGATGTTTACTAACTGTCATAGCTTGGAGGCCAATGCTGGAGCACTCACAAATTTTGAGGTCCTTGATTTCTTACGAGCTAAAGGAGCTTCAAAGGATCCAACAAGGGTAATTGCCAAAGTAGCGCAGTCTGAATACAAGGTTAGATTTGCTTTTTCTAATAGATGGCAATATTTTATAAGTTTTATTGGTTGTTGAATCTGCTGCATATCTAGCTGGTTTATGATTATTTGGTTGACACTGCTGCTTCTGATCAAACAAGAAGAGGCACAACTTTGGTGAATAACTTCTCTGTTTGTTATTTATGTAAAGGATGCTAATCAGAATAGCAATTACAGAGAATCAGCTAAATATATACTATAGAGAGAAGAAGCAGAGTGAACACACACACACCGCCCTTCATTACTCCTTATGATTTATATATTGTTGGGGCCCCATAGATAATCCTGCAAACATACATTCCTCACTCTCTCCTAACAGTTTTGCATTCCGTGTCCTTTGACCCTTCTGCCAGCTGTCCCACCTTGCTAACAGAATTTTCATACTGAGGACAATTTTCCACTTCAGTCCTTGCATCCTTTTTTGATATAACTTTGCCGCCCCCATTAAAACCTACCTTGTCCCCAAGGTTGGAATCAGGATATGCCTCTTTGAAAGCTAACCAGTCTTCCCAAGTAGCTTGTCTCTCCTCAAGACCATCCCATTGAACCAGCACTTGTTGAATTTCGTTATCACCTTTGATAATAATCCTGTTTTGCAAAATGGCCACAGGATGCAGAATTGGACCAATTTCATTAGTTGTCATGCTTAAAGGAATAGATGATTTAATATGGTCACCATAAGAAGGTTTCAGCTGAGAACAGTGAAAACCTGGATGAATTTTGGCATGATTTGGCAGTTACACTTTATAAGCAACAAGGCCTACTTTCTTCACAATAGGAAATGGTCCAAAATACTTCATTCCCAACTTCTGGTTTCTTTTCAAGGTCATAGAATTTTGTCAATATGGTTGCAGTTTAACCAATACCAAGTTCCCCTCTTTGAATTCGACATCCCTCTTTTCCTATCTTCATATTGTGCTGCGCCTTCAGTAAATGCTGTTTTAACTGAGATTCAATCAGATCTCTTTGTTGGAGCATTTCTCGAAGGTCTAAGGGATCGGTGGAATTGAATTGAAGACATATTAGTCCAAGGGTGCTCTACAGAACCTGAAAAGGGGCATACCTGTACTGAGATGGTATGATGTATTATACCAGAATTCACCCCAAGACAGAAACTTAGACCAAACTTTTGATTTGTTATACGTGAAACAACAGAGATACATCTCTAAGCAACAATTGACAGCCTTAGACTGTCCGTCTGTTTGTGGGTGGGACACCGTGCTCATGGCTAGAGTAGTGCCACTCAATTTAAACAAGTGTTTCAAGAATTGAGACATGAAAACTTTATCTCTGTTACCAACAAAATTTTTTCTGACAATTAGCAGTTGTTATAGCATAATTTATATTTTCCTTCTCATAACTAATTCGCTCTGATAATATCAAAATATAATTTACGAGAAACTGTTACTGGTAAGATCAGCCAGTTTGGAAACATAGTCCCTGCATTATTAGTAACTTAGAATGATAAAAAAAGAAAGAGTAGTTGGTCGTTCCTCAATTCACATCTTAGGTGTAATAACCAATAGAATTTTGAATGATTTTTTAACCATTTATATTTATTTATGCATTCTCGAATTGTTTTTGTCTGGAAATCTGTAATGATATCTTAGTTGGAAGCATGCAGACTATATTAGACTTAACTTTAACTTTCTTTGGTCCCAACTTATATACAGACCTGCTAGTGAATTTTAGAGGGTGAACTGTATTGAAAAGTTAGGTGTTACCTTGTGAACTATAGAAGTCATAGGTTCAAATATTGGGAACATACTCTCCATTCTCCATTTACGAGGATAAGGCTGCATAGATCTATAAGGAAATTTTTTCCATGTTGGTTTGAAACACATGCTAGTGGTCAGAGGATTTCAGTCTTCTTAGTTTTTAAATCTTCCTGTTTTGCTACTTTCGTGAACTTTTACATACCACAAGCTTTGCTCATTCATTTAAGAGGATGGTGGAGTATATTATTAGACATTTTTAATTTATTATACACGATAATTTATAATAAATTAGATGACGGTATAAAATATTTTTACATGACAGATTATAGTCAGTGTAGACTAGCTACATTATCTATATGCAGGGTTTAAAACTTACAAACTTAAGATATTAAGAAGGATTAATGAAGTTTTTAGTCCCTCTAAAGTTTTGGATTTTTGTTCAGTGCCTATAAATTTTTTGTTTAAAAACCACTCCTTCATTAGGAAAAATGTAGTTCCGTATAGAGTTTAATTTTGATGGCTAAAAGTAAATGAAAGACTATAAATTGTTAATTTATTTTTGTACAGACTAGAATCAAAATAACATTTTTCTAAGGAGTATACTTTTTTTAGCCCTGTAGCTGATTATCATATTTTTGTCAAATTTGGTTTTGAACATGTAAACTCCTGATTAATTGTGTTTATCTAAGGAGTAAGGAGGTTGTAATCATCAGGTTAGCTAGTCTGCCAATTTTTACTGTGCATAAAAAATAGAAAGCTTGAATTGTTAAGCCTAAAAATTAAAGGGCTGTGTTGCTTTTGATAATAATTTTCTTTTGAGGGTCTTCTTATCTCTAAGTCTAAATCTCGAGTTAGGCGCTTTTAAATGTTTAGACTTTTTGAATAGCTACCCTTCCGAAACTGTAATTAATCAGTTTGTTGACTTTGATTACACAGTTCATAGAGTATTGTGAGGGGCGTTTTCCAGATGAAGAGGTGACCAAAATAGTTGAGCTGGTGACGAAAACATTGCCACCACCTCCCAATATGAAGCAGAAAGAAATGAAGAAGGGTGATGAAGAATCCAATGGACACAAGATAATGCAACTAATTGTTGTATAAAGGATGCCATTCATATCAAATTTACATCTCTGTATGGTTTGTGAAAATTGCCATGGTTATTTTCATTCAGATTATTTAAAATAAATTTAAACAGGCATTGATTCCTTCTTATTTTTACTTAAAATATATTAATAATGTAAATATTTTTTGCAATAATCCATTTATAGATTATAATGCATAATATGATAATATTTTGATGATAATTTCTTTAAAAAACTTATCTAGAATAATTTGATTTTAACCAAGTTAATTTTTTATATATCATCTCTAAACAAGTGAATTAACTTATATTACTCTAATTTAATAATAATCTCCAGCTTGAATTGGGAACATATACTTGTATTAAATGTTAAAAATAAAATTTTGCCATCTATATTAATTTTAGTTGGATTGACAAAATCATCATCTATTATCTACATAGTTTAACTCCCATTAATATCTATTTTCGTAAAAAGAACCGAATATTTGTTGTGCGTCCAAATAATTGTCCAATTATTTTAAATTAACCAAGACCTACGAGTATTTTCTTCTATGGAAAATCTTTCATCAAGTAAGAAACAAATAAATTCTAATCACCTAATAATAAATTGGGTACAGAGTCTGCCGCACAAACAAAAACAAAAGAATAAAATATAATCACACGCAAAATTTAATATACTTCCACTATGTGCAAGTATGTTCAGAAGAGAATTCACTCTAATATAGATATTACAATTTAGTAATTTTGCTCACTCATATAATTATAAGTTACAAATCTTAATCAACTTTATATTGAAGATGCAAGATTTTACTTATAGAACAAATATCTTTATAATTAATAAATAGTAATAAAAAAAATACATAAGCAGTAATTCTCATAACAAAACAAACTAATTATTAAAAAAATTCATTAGACGATCCAAAATTACAGTAGATATTAAATAGCTAGAGGACGATCTACTGAGATTTTCTAATGCATATTAACACGTCTATTATTAGTGAGACGTTACATGAAGACCTTCTATTGCATATTAATTATGCTTTAATTTCTAATGAGCTAATTTCTTACATAAATAGAATACCTAGTACTCTCCTTAAAAACCAACACCTAATTTACAGAATTTAAAGGTCTTCATGGACAACAAATACATACGTGCTGTTCTGCAAGTAACTACACTTGTGAAAGTAAACAATGGATTTCCCTTGTGAAGCAATTTCGATGTTTGGTGTTATACCAGTGTTCAAAATAAATAAAAGTTATCAGAAAATGCTAATTAAGATATAATTACGTCTTAATTAAAATGTAAGCTGCCAAAATTACTTCAATGCTTCACTTATGTAATTAATAGAGACCAAAGTTGGTAGGCTTCATCACAATACTTGAATTGCTGAGCCACAACCACATGGAACATTTATAATAATAATTATTAAAGAGTCAAACACTAATATTGATAGATACATTAATTTTTTCATTTTCAGAACTGAACATTGGTGCGGAAAGACTGGCCAAATCTCCAATTGGAGGGTGCTACATTGTATGCAGTGCGAGTCTCCCCATTGACGAGTTGAACTTTGAAAGACAAACTCTGACCATTCAGATATTTCAAGCTTTGCCAGTTAGCACCCCAATTTCTTGTCATGCTTTCCCACTGGTTTATTTTGGACGCTTTGATCCAAACTCTAGAAATCTCTCCAACTCCACCAACGTTGCTTATAACCACCAATTCAAAATAGTTTTTTCCATGGATGGTAAATCTGATGCCTCCATTTCTTTTGCACATAACTCTGCATAATATGAATATCAGTTAGCCCAACTTAGTTCATATATGATGTCATTTAAAGACTTTTCATAAGAGGAGCACAAAGATGTTTAAGACATATATATCACATAATATAAACATACTTCCTGTAAAAAATTGGTACAATCCCAGCTTTGTACTTTGCTATTGTCTCAAATGCAGGTTGAGACATGTCAAAGTGTGGTCTAGGAGGATTACACCAACCACCATTGTCATTAGGAAGAGCATAGTTTGGAGGACAGAAATTCGTGGCAGTGATAGTGATGGAAGTGCCTCTAAGGCACCATTGGGGTGCTTTTTTTGCGTTACAAAATATAGTATAACAACCACCACACGCTTTTCCGTCATTAAACAAAACAGTGCTCAAAGCAGCTGTTCTTATACCATAACCATCTATGTAGAGATTTCCATAGCCACATGCACCTCCTGCCAATGAAAACAATTGAGTTGATAGTGATTATTATTTATCTATTGCACTTCATTGTACGTAAATTAATTGCTGGGACTTAACATTTCAATTGAACTAGAGAGATGATGAAGGAAAAAAGTGAGAGAATTGTAATTAATTACCCATTGTTCCTGAGGCGTGAGGCCCACCATAGAAAGTTGCATGAGCTTGCAACCATGCAGCTGATGCTACTCCAAGTTCTGTAGTGAATAGCACCACAATCAATATGAAAGCCTTCATAATGAACTTTTCCATTTTTTCTCTCTGTGACAAGACAAGGAATGATGGTTTAGTTTGATGCTGAATATGCCAGATTACTACGATCATTTATAGCTGCAGTGGGGACTTTTTAGTCCATTGTAGCAGCTAGTTGAAATTCAAATTATTGGAAAAGAAATGTTGACCAACAAATTTGTTTCCTCTTAAATATTGTCCATTAAATGTATTGATTAAAAAAATAAAAGTCCTAGTACATACACCACATATCTTAGAAAATTATATAATCTAAATTAATTTTATAATATTGAGTTAAATAAAATAAATATTCATATGTTATATATATATATATATATAATGATACCTGATAAAAGTTAATTTAAGAGATTAAAAATATAGGATTTTGTCTATGTAAAAAAGATTGTCTTACTATTGGTCATAAAAGAAGATGTAATAAGAAAAGAATAAGAAAAGAATTATAAAAATAGATTGAGAATGAAATAAAGTAAATGTCTATTTCTATTATAATTAAATGTATGGAAAATAAGATTTATAAACAAATAAATTTTACATGTTATATCAGAGTTGTGTTGCTCAATTTATAATTATGCATGAACAATATTTAAATTACTATATATAAATTAGAAATTTATTAATGAAAGTTTATTTTTTATAATTAAATTACTATATATATATATCTCGCTGAATGATAAGATAAAGAAGTCAAATGTTTATTTTAATTTTTAAAGCATCAATTGCTTTTGCAGTTTATGAAATTATTAAGTTAAGGTGCAATATAGGAAATTATTTTTGAAAAATGATAGGTTGATACCTCCAAAAGTGGTATACAATGTGATAAATTTAAAAATAAATATATATAATAAAAAATAAATTTGTAATTAAATTATATGATTCATTAACTATTATTATTATTATTGGAATAAAATGCAGTTTGCATGATTGCCAGAACTCATTAACGCTTCCTTATTCACCTGCATTAAATGAAAAGTGCATTAAAATAAAGGAATGACTGGGACCCACGCGCACTGAAATAATGAATGGGACCCATGTACATTGAATGAAATTGAATATAGAATGACCTTTAATTTTGTTTTTTATCATTCAATCTCTAATTTAGAAATTTAAATATTTTATGATTATAATATGAATAAAAATATTTATTTTTAAATTTATGTTAATTTTAGAATTTTAGAGAAAAATAAAAAATAAAAGAGTTAAAAAGGAATGAAGAAGAGGAGAATAGACATTTGGAACATTGAAAACTCGTTTGAAATTCGTCCAAGTAAGATCGCTCTAGAGGAACTTCCTCAGGGCTTGCCCAAACGAGTTCATTTCAGTGAAGTTTGACTTCTCTCGTCAAACTCGCCTAAGCAAATAATAACTCACTTAGCATGAGATGTCACTTAGCTCAAACCCAATTATGTTAAATAAAAAGCATGAGACATAATCCTATACATTATTGGGAGAATAGAGAGAGAGAAAAAATCCTAGAGGTGATAACTGTCAAGGATAAATATTTTGAACCATATTTTCTTGTTTTTCATGCTTGTAATGGCCAATGAGTGACTAACTCTTCCATTTGGGATTGAGATTAGTCTCTTCAAATTCTTAAGTATTGACAATACAAGAAAAACATTAAATAGCAATTAAATTTAGAGACAAAAAATAATTAATTACTATATTGACTAAATTAGATACTAATTTAGAAATTGAAAAATTATTCATATCTAAAGTGGTTTTTATTATTAATAAAAAATTATAAAATAATTTATAAATTGATATTTAAATTAGCTACCAAAATTTTAACTACTAATATTTTAGATTTTAAATTAGTCCCTAAAAGACTAATATAGACTAATTTAGAATATAAAATAATAAGTAGCTAAAATTTTGGTGGGTAAGGATTAGATATCAATTTAAAAACTATTTTATAAATTTTTATTAATAATAAAAACTACTTTAGATACCAATAATTTCTTTAATTTATAAAATCATCTCTAATTTAGTTAAGTAGTAACTAATTATTTTAGTCCCTATTTAATAATTTTCTTGAAGTGTGAGGTGATATTTATCTATAATATTTTATTTTCAAAACTTTAACTATTTATTACTTTGATCCTTACATTTGACTGGAAATTACCTCTAAGGATAAGAACTAAATGATAATGCTTAACAATATATTTGAATGGTAGGAATATATCTAATCTGAAATGTTAATTGCTTTATAATATATGTTCTTAATGATAAAGAGTTTTTATAAATATGCGAAAAATCATTTTTTGGGACTATTATTGTATGTGAGGATTCAATATGAATTATTTTTATATATGCATCAATATCAATCAAAACTGAATATTATAAAATTTTGTAAAAGTATACACGAGTGAGAAGGATGAATCCAAAAACTGAATATATATAGGGTTTGTGTCTTTATAAAGAAGATTGTTTCACTTTTTGGTCATAAAAAAATGTGTGACAAGAAAAGAATTATCAAGAAATAGATTAAGAAGAAATGATAGAAAAAAATGCTCACACAAGGACTCTCATTAATAAAGATACCTGTCTATCTCTATTAATTGAATATATGAAAAGTGAAAATCATCATTTATAAAAAAATTTATAATAAATTCAAAAGTAATGTGTGACGTGTGTCTTCTGTAGATATATAAATTTAAATGCATTGTGAATTAACTTTTAAAAATTAAGTGTAGATTTACTTTTTTATTTTATATAAAAAATAAACTAGGAAGTTTACCTCAATATCAATTACCAACATGTTGAAACTAAACTGGATTAAAATATTATATATAGTCTAGTTATTTTAGGTTCTATTTTTAATATAATCTAATGAGTTGGTACAGTAATTAAACATTCTATATTTACATGTTTTTAACAAGAAAATCATGTTTTATATATGATTAATTATAACTTAACTGGACATCAAAATACGACACAATTTTTCAATAATAAAATGCATGATAATTAATGAATTGTGAGTAGAGATAAAATACCACAATAACTTTTCTAATAAAAAATTTACAGTTATAAAGTGATTTTGATATCATTATATCAATTCCTCTATTTGATACAAAATGTTTATGAAACCAATTAAACAAAAGGATCTATTTTCTAAAATAGTTATGTTGAATCGATGGATCTTTAATTATGCGAAAGAATATTACATCAGAGTGTAGGTTTAAAACTAAAGTTTTATTTTATTCTTAAAATTAAATTTGAAAACATTTATCGAATGATTGGGTATAAGGTTTTGAAACCGAATTGTTGGGGCAATTAAGGAAATTGATATTAGATATCCGTACGTGAATGGTACAGCACATGCAATTCCCAGAAGCACACAACATGTTTTGATATTATAATGATAAATGGTATTTGAATGATAGGTTATCAAAAAAACAGATAGAATGTACTTCAGCACCGTACTTATATATATAGTATATGAAAAGTCAATTGGTAGATGCAAGAGAATGAAATAAATTATGGGTATTGTGCATCTATATTTAATACTTTCATAGTTGTAGTAACATGCAATACCTAACTATATGCCATCATCATTTTGTTTATATATCAAGAAGAAGCTTTCATTCACACACATGAACTATAATCAGTGTATAAATATGTTCATGGCTTGATGCCAGATATTATTGCACCATCACATGGCAAATGTCACATGGCACATGGCATTTTGTTTAATTAATTCTTATTTTGAATCCTTTTAAAAAGTCATTTAATCTATAAAAATTGGTACATATATTTCAAATTCATTTGTTATTCTATAATACATAATCACCTCAAATAATTAATTTTTCTTCATTTATTTTTATACAACTATTAATGTTGTATTTCTTAGTCAACTAGCTATGTCGAAAGAACATTAGCATAAAAAAATAAATTTTAAAAAAATATGAAAAATAATTAAATAATTAACACTGTATCAAAATTTAATGAATAAGTTCAAAATATTAAAAATACATTTAGGAAGTGTAATGTATAAAAAGTAAAAGTTCAATAAAATTAATAAAGTCTACTAATAGACACTATAAATAGACGATCTATTTAACACGTAAGTATAATGTTTTTTATAAGATTAAAACTCATTATGACTTTATCATTAGAGCATCTTGTAGGTATCTCTATCCAACCGAGAGTGAGTCAAAGTCTAGTAGAGAGTAAGCCCAAGATCAATAACCGAAAGTGAGTCCAAGCCCATATAGCCAAAAGATAGTTCAAGTCAACCAATCTAGTAACCAGAAGCTCAAGTTGTAATTGAGAGACTTTGGAAGTCGTGAGAAGGAGAAGAAAAAAAAGTTATTAAAAACACTTAGTATAGTTATCGTCTAATGATTTTGATTAATAATATTTTGTTGTTTTATTTTACTTTTAACAAATTGTGTAATTTATTTAATATTTTATATTAAATTATTGACCTTACAAAAATTAAATATTTACGTAGGTATTTAGATTTATTGTACCATGACCCATATTAAAGTTAGATGATAAATTAACAATAAAACTAAAGCTATTTCTCAAAATTGTAGAACAAAATCGAACCATTAAAACCAAAATTATCCTTCCACTTCAACTAAAGGAATATAATTAAATGTATTTGTAATAAAATATTTTTCGAAAGGTTTGCTTAAGAACTCTTGTTAGAAAGACCATTTCTTATTTAATGAATAGTATTATCTTAATATCGCTTAGATTGTTTACTTTACTATACATTTTGTATCTACAATCTATGTATTCTTTAAATGTTCAAAACATTATTGTAATTTTTATTTGAAAGAGAGCATAGTACATAGCTTGCAGGAGTTGACTTCAGTGGAGTTGCACAACCCTAACACTTTTAAAAAAAACTAATGAGGCTATTTCGGTCATTTCATAGCTGTGTATAGTGCCATATTCAAAATTGATATAATGCAGGAAGCAAAAGCCCTTAAAAACCGTTACGCGTTTAGAAGTACCACAGCGGCCCAAATAAGAAAGGCCCAAACATTTTTGTTTGTTCTAAACGAATCTTACAAGAGAAAAAAAACCAGTGATGTGAATATGCATTCACACATGCCCACAAATTTTGAATAGCAACAACCATATTTACACATAGGCAATTGCTTCCTGCACCATATCACTGCACCCGATCTTAGCAGAAAAGACGAAATTGTCCTTAAATTTTTTTTCCGAAATATGTGTTCTGGATTTTTTTTTCCGGAACAAAATTTTATATTATGGATTTTTTTATCCGGAATGAGTTTTTCATTTTTGTTTTCGGATTTTCATTTCCGAAATACAATAATTTCTTTTCTGGATTTTTTTTTCGAAATGTATTATTTTTCAATTCTGGATCTTTTTTTTCGAAATAGAATTTTAATTTTTTTTCCGAATTTTTATTTCTGGAACTCAATAATCACTTCCAGATTTATTTTTCTGGAATATATTATTTTCAATTCCGGATTTTTATTTCCGAAATTAGGGGCATTTTTTAGAAATTAAAAAAATATGTTGGATGCAGGTTAAAAATGATTGGGTGCAGGAAGCATTTGCCTTACACATAAATTTGTAACATTAAGAATATAAATTAACATTATTTCAAGCATATTTCTTAAAGAGACTTTTAAGAAAAACTTTAAAAAATCTTTATAAGATAAGAATAACTGTTTTGTTATTTTTTGAAATCCTCTCAACCTACAATGGTATTAGTTGAATTAATGCGTCCCCATAAACTAATATGTATTAAAATGTTTATAAAATATTTAATTTTTGAAAATTTCAAAAAATATACCCTTTGTATTAATCTAGTGAGAGTTTGTTTGATTGTGAATATTAAACAGTATTAATAAATAGGTCTCAAAGATTAATTGCTACTGATAAACAATTTCATTGGTTATTGTGTTACGAGGATATCTGATGTAAGTTAATGTAGAAATATATATGAAATTTTATGCCTTTAAATGATGTAGATTTCCCTTCTCATATATATCCATAGTTTAATTAGAAATTTTTGTTTAAGTTTTTCTGTGAGACATGCCATAATTATATCTCCCTTAAAAAAGTTAGGCTAAAAATAGATAATTAGAAGTTTTTGAATATGCTGGGACCGTTTTTGGTTTGGTGAGAGATGATTATTGAAATTGCTTTTTGAAATGGATTCTCGATATTATCTCTTAAGGATAATAATGGCTTTTGTGTGGGTTTTATTTTTTAATTTTTTGTTGAAAAGGATAATAATGAACTAATTGGTCGATGTTGTTGAATAGAGCAATCGAGGTTTACGAAAAAGACGTGTTGAACAGTTTATGATAAAAAAAAGTTCGAGACAAATATCCTAAATTTCCATGATTATTTAATTCATTCTTTTTTTTCTTGGCATTTACACTGCTATATGTGCTAAATGATTTTTTTTAAAGTTGTTCATGTTGTAACCACTAAGCACAAATTACGTTACAGAAATATCTGAACAAACAATCTTATAATTTGAAATATGCTGTTGGCTTATATAAGCCTTATAATGAGATAAAATAGGAAACAAACAGCCCACATTTTACTAGTCCTAATGACGTGGTAAATGGCTAAGGAAATAGTCAGACTCTACCTACATGTCCTAAATAATAGGATTTATTAACTTCCACTATAACTCCAACAATTTCTCCCCTAAACTGATT
>Ga0123342_1004810_pt1 | contig 20264 bp, 8 predicted proteins | sample Turbeawhitnodule_FD_89960 | JGI IMG/M metagenome (GOLD analysis project Ga0123342, IMG submission 89960) | Root nodule microbial communities of legume samples collected from Mexico - Turtle bean Mexico white nodule | ecosystem: Host-associated > Plants > Roots > Nodule | place: Mexico: Nepantla... | reverse complement strand
TCCTCCTACTAACGTGTTACGTGTTGCTCCCAATCAAACGGATGTGGTATTGTTCTACGGCTGTGACGCACCTTCGCTTGACGAGCAGAGAGTTGGGTGTTCTGCAGAAAACGAAACGAGTTCGGTTTTGGCATTGGATAAAAGGGATACAAATATAAGCTTTGTGGCAAAGAATTGCAAGGGTGGGGCGGTGGATACGGTGGTGGAAGATGGATTAGAAGGGGTAGGTGAAGCGTTGAGAAAAGGGTTCTTGCTGTCGTGGACTGCGGGTAACTGCAGCGTCTGCAACAGCACCGGAGGAAGGTGCGGTTTCGATTCAGCTATGTTCACTTTCAGATGTTATTGCACTGACAGAGTTCATTCTGCCAAATGTGGGGATGATCCAGGTTAGTCACTCTTCTTCTCTTGATTAACCTTTTGCACTTTTCCAATTTATTTTTACTGTGAATAGAGTGAATGGATGCCATTTATTTCATTGAAAGACATCGCAACTAAAAAGGGACAACATGCTAACTTCATGTCAATCTGCATAATTGCAGTGTCTACTAAAATATTGAATTTTGGAACTGCATTTACCGATTTAATAGATTTGCAAATACTTTGCATTTACAGAACCTAGTTTTTAGACCAAGATTCAGTACTCAAACGTAGTTTTAAGGATAATTAAGCATGTTACAAAAGTGAATTTCCTGTCTGAAAGGAGACTGGAACACTAGAAAAGAAAATAGAAGTGGTATATGTTTGCATTTAGTGTGTCTTCTTGGTTTGTAGTGAGTTGTCTGTGGCAAACAAAACTGCAGAATTGAGACTATGAAACGCAGGTTCAACCTGTAATAGGGTTTAAAATACTACTTCAATCTTCAATGATGATGGGTATGTGAGTGAAGTGAAAATATCTACCCTAAGGTAATAAGTCAAAGCCATAATATTGTGTTAATTATTACTAGAATATTGTTAATGAAAAACATTATTCGTATTGGTTATAACTTAAATTAATGTATCTGCACATGTACCAAAATAAATAATTAATAATGTCAGTACATCTTTGAAATAAAAAAGAGTTCCTTCTGTATCAATAAAATAGTTGACTTAGAACATATTTTGAATATTCCAAACCACTGCTTGGGCTTTAATTTTTTTCTCAATTCCAAGATTGATGCGATATCAATTATTTAGGGTGCTGCTCCCATTGGCTATTTTTCAATGCATATATCTTGGTATGGGCAATATTATTGAGAAATATGAAGATATTAATAAAATATGTTAAGGGTTATGTACTTCATCAAACATTTTATTATTTTAGAACCTTACTAAAACAAAATTAAGGCTATTAAATTAAACTCTTGTATTTTGAAAAAGTTAACTTATGTACTATCGAATAAAATAAAAACTCGTATAAATAAAATGGTTGAACTAAATTTTTTATATCATTTAAAAAAACTATTTTTTTGATGCGCAAAAACTAATTGGTCGGTCATATAACTTTTTATTTATAAAATGTGAAGTATATTTTTTAAAATAAGCCAATAAGCTTAAGTTTCATTAATTATACCAATCTGTTATTACTATTTATTACTGTTGAATAAGCTTTCAAAACCTAGCAAGATGTCAAAAAGTATGACAAAATTTTCAAAATATAACCAAACAAATATTTATTTTCTAGATATTATTTTTAGAGCTCATAAAAATCGGACTTTGTATTCTATTTCTCAGAATTTATACCGTATTAAAAAATTAAGATTTTTTGTTGCGTACAATAGATATTAAGATGAGTCAACATTTCAACTTTTGATTTTTCAATTAAAAATATATTTGTATTGTATACTACTTTTAATGGAAAAGAACATATGAACTACTTTATAACAACATACATATATATATATATATATATATATATATATATATATATATATATATATATATATATATATATTGTACTTGAGTGGGCCTAATACTGTCAGTTTCACAATAATGGGCCGAAGTTACTCGACTGGGCCACTATTAGGCTGGGATTTGAACTATTAGTTGTAAAATAAATAAAATAAAGAAGTGAGAAAATAGTTTAATTTAAAGTTACGTTGAGAGATTAAATTTAAATTGGACCTCGTTTAAATATTAAAACTTCAAATCTTTAAAGGATCAACTTAATTATTTTTTCAGAAAAGGATTAATTAACATTTCACGATTTTAAAGGATTAAGTATCCAGTACGAATGTAATAATTTTTTATTTTTTGTTTTGTTTATGAAGTCTCAGAAAAGAAAGTTTTTCTGTCTAATATTTGGTATCGATGAAAATATTTTTATATTGGAAAATAAAGAAATTTTTCAGAAATTCTTCCAATCTAGAACAAAGTATAGTTATTTTATTGATGGCTACTAATTTAATTATTCAAGAAGAGCGTTCTCCCTCTTGGTCAGAGTTTGTTATTTAATTTTATTTAATGAAAATCTAAGCATGCATAAGTTTGAAAAATCTAGCCGTTTCCCCTTCCCACACGTAAAAGGTTTTACATTGTTTATTATCCTTGAGTGTTTTTATTTGATTGAAACTTAAAAGGTTAAATTCTTAGTTGAATGTTACTACTAACTATTATTTTTTTTTTTGTTAAGAAGTATCGTAAGATATTTATATCTTTTAACAAGCAAGTCATTGCTTGAAGCTCTTCATATGTCAATTTTTGTATTTTTATTCAACATTTTACCATTTTGAAGTGTGAAAGCTGGGATACTTTGCTAACTCTACATCTTAGGGGTATTTATGCTTTATGATGTGAGGACGGGAAAGTTGGCCCAGGTTAATTTTTTTAATTTTTATTTTTTAAATAAGGGGAGAAGAAAATGTGATAGTATAAAAAGAATAAGAGTAATAAAAATTAAAAATAAAAAACCAAAATAACTTAGAATATGAATTATTATTTTTTACGACTATTCTATTTAAACAATGTTTTTTAAGCTGAAACAATTTTATAAAATTGGAAGCAAACATCTCTCCAAGTTTTATCTCCTAATAATTTCTTTTATTTATAATTTTCTGTTTTATCTATTTCTTATAGTACCACATAATAACTAATTATATAAATTAATAAGCTTAGATTATATTTATTTCGATCTCAAGTCAATTGAGATAACATCTCTAAGATTAATCATTACATCCAAGATATTGTCCCTTTAGAGAGGGAGTTCTATCACGTTTTTAAGGTGTCTTGGTGGATGAAAGAGGAAAGTGCATTTAAATAATCATTGACCTCAACTTCTAAGTGACGTGGAACTACTAACATACCAGAACAAGCTCTTAGTTGAGGTCTAAGGGAAACGGATTCCCCCTACCCTTAGTTGAGGACTAAGGAAACAAGGATTCGTCTTTAGAACCTCGTTTCGTCTCCACAGACACGATGTTAATGTTTCGACTTTAAGTTTGTTGAAATAACACGCTAGAGTCAATCACCACATTCGAGGTATTATCCGTTTTGGAACTCAAAACTCCATTACAATTTGATCCTTAAAAGACACTTCAATGAGTTAAATGAGGAAGTTGTATTTAAATCGCTCTTAACCTCAACTCACAAATAGTATAAAACTATTGGACTTAGGAGAACAACGTATTTATAAAAGTTCACAAATGATTTATATCGTGAAAGTATCTTAAAAAGAACACGGTCAAAATATGTTAAAAAAAATAAATACAAATATGATATCAAAACTTTGTTTCTATGTTAATGTAGAAATATTTTCTGATGAAATTTCATGTGCTTATATAATCACTATAGCTTATATAAGCACTTCAATCACAATAAAAAAATTACATAAATAAACAAAAGAAGAGATAAGTTATCAAGAAGTTGTAGTCAATATACATATGTAAGTTAGTCATATTCAAATTAATTATATCCAATCAAACCAACTCTATCTGAACTATTTAAAACATTGTTAATTTAAAAACCTCAACTCTAAAGAATACAAAATAAGAGATAAATATAGTGTGGAAGATTTATATTAAATATGTTTGACTATAGATTATTATCCAAAATATTTTTGGTGTACGGACACCAATTTTACAAATTGGTTCAATATACCATAACACATAATAGGTATCTCACCTCAAATAATCTAATCCAAGATAACATAACATATTCAATTAAATACACTTACACATAATTACTAAATACAAGTTAAAAAATCTCAAATACTACATTATCAAACAATTACACACATATACATTTTAATTGAACACAAACCTGCATTAGCTTAACTTCCATTCCATTCATCAAATCACATTTCAACACTGTCAATTTCATATATATATATATATATATGTTTATATATATATGTTTTTAATTATTATATACAAATCATATATCCCAAATATATTTATCATTTTCAGTTATATTTACCATCTTAAAACGAAGTACAGTTCACTCAACACATTAAATTAGAAATTAGTCCATTACCATGGAGTTGAGATTTGTTGGAAGAATTTGTTAATTCTGTTGTACAAATAATTATTCGCTCAGTGAAATGCACTTAGAAATCATCTTTTTGTTTTCGAGTTGAGATTAGATGAGCAAAATTTCATCCATTAGACAAATTTTGCAAAACCAATTTTGTAGAATTCACATAATAGATTCACAACCAATAAATATTTATTTATGAAAATTAAAAAAAAAATATTTATTTTAAAATTAGAATAGAATTTAACAGTCTTAAGAGAAGTAAATTTAACTTCCTATTGTTATAATTATTAAAACAGAGCAACTCATGTTACTCCCCATTAATGGGCTAGTGGCGGAACAGATCTAACACTTTCTGTGAAGACTACTTTGTTCACGGAACAGATCTAACATTTAATGTCACTATCCCTTCATTTTTCCTCACACCTATAATGGATGGAGTTTGGGTATAAAATCTTCAAACTAACGTGTTTCTTAGGGTAATTTATATTATGATATACCTTTTTCATTTCTTCTCCATTTTTCCTTCTCTGTCCGCATCTATCAAACATATCATAAAAAAAAAATAGAGTTTATATTATACACAAATAAATATTTCAAATCTTAAAAACACTAAAACAATCTGTTTCACATCCCCTGTGGTGTGTGAAATAAAGAGATATAAAAAGGAAGAAAAGAAAAAAAAGAGAAGATTTCGTGGTAAAAGAAAGATCGCAAAATATATTAAAAAATGAAAAAAAAAGTCACCTTAAGAGAATTGACGTTTTAAATTGAAAATCATCTTGCTGGGTATCAAAATTTCCCTATTTTAGATAAGATGGGACCACGCAAGATAAACACGAAATGGAGAAGCAAATAAATAATAAATAATAAGTGGAAACTGTTTGTCTCACTCACATTGCCGTAAAAGATGGCAAGTCACTTGAAAAAGGATAAATAAAGAGACTTTTCTTTCCGTTTATGTTTTTTATGGACTTGAACAGCAGATTGTCAGAGAAACTACCATGATAACTGATAGAAGGCTTAATTATACTTATAGTTATCTTATTAAAGTTTATGCACAATTTTATTTCTGTTGAGACAAGTATGAATGATCTCAAATGGTTGAGAATAAGTGTACTTATAATAAATATTTGTTTTCTATTAAAGATATTTCCTGATTTGTGCTGAAAGTACCTTTAATCTCACGATAGACGATCGTTTATAGACGCATGATGCTACAATTTTGAAATAGAGTAGTAGCAAACTGGTTGAAAATGGTGATAGGAGAAATGAGAAGGAGGGTGGGTGCAAAGAGATTTGAAGTCAGTGATTATGACAGCGAACGCGTTTTCTCTATGGCCTCGTTGACTGGTCATGTTGAACTAAAGTGTGAACCTAACCGCTTAAAAGGACCTAACCGCTCCTTAACCTTGTCTTATTATTTCTCACACTCTTTCAACGTCATTTAGTGCTGTTTTTTCCTACCTCTTTTTAAGTGTTTCAACCTCATTGGCCCCACTGCATTTCCAAACTCTTCTCCACTCTGGACCCCATCTCTCACACTTGTCCTATTTTTTTTAATCTTCTCATTACCATGCACACAAGTGCTTTTCATTCTGCTTTTTGTCTCTTACACGGTTTAAAGCCTCCAGGACCACACAAGTTTGGGTTTTGAAGCAGAGTAAGTTGAGTGATTGTAAAGAATGAACAGACAAGTCAAGTCTTTGCGCTTGTGTCGAAAGTCCTAAGAATTGGTCTCCCTCCTCTAAGGGCTACATATGTACGTATGTATGAATGTCTTGGTTTCACACTCCCTCTTCCATGGAAACTTTTGCAAGGAGTGTTCCGTGAATTCCTACTCATTTTCTAATTCAACTCACGTATCAAGCGCTTCAAGTGGTGTTTTATTGGAAAGAGTGTAAAAGCAAGTAAGACAAACTTCTGCTAGTTATATGTTATTTTGCTCACAGACGTAGTGTGCGATTGAGGAAGCATGAGTCGGGTTCATCAATTTGTATCACTGCTTTTGTTTTCTAAGTTTCTGGCACTTCTCTTGGCGGCTGGTGACCAAGGAACGTGTCCACCTTTATTTCATTGTGGATATCTTGGCAATTTCACTTTCCCTTTTACTACAACTGAACGCCAAGACTGTGGCTTCTTGTCCATACGAAATTGTGATGATCATGATTCAAAAAAGTTCAAATTTATCCAATTACCACCAAATGGAAAGTTGTTTCAAGTTATAGGATAGCGCAGCTTTTGAGTAGCCCTACTACTCATTTCTCAACTTTGCAATTTAGAGACGAACATTTCTATGACCTTCTGCAAAATCGAAGTTGTGAAGCTTTCAGAAACAATTATACTCTTCCTCATATTTCTGACTTTGCTGATTTTACATTGGCACACACCACAACTCTATTCTTGTGCAACCACACCCTCCATGTCAACCCTCCCACAAATATAAATATGAGCAAGTATAATTGCAGTGACTACGATCTCTACTACAATCTCTTCATGACACATGACGATAAGTCTTCTTTCAAAGCATGTAAAGAGGTCCAGCTTCCTATTAAAGACTTGCCTGACGCCACTGACCCATTTACTTTCGTAACTGGGGATGTCACTATTAAAGTGAAATTAACAGATAATTGTTCAGATTGCTACTATCGCCAAGGAGGTCAGTGTCAACTTGACAGCAGAGAAAATTTTTGTTGTGGCAATGGTATAGTACAACAAAAACCCTGGAAACACAAGCACCCATGAATGCAATGCACTAATACTTGTTGCTTCTATCCACTTTTCACATTGTAGGTTCTTAAATGTTTTCTTCACAGTTTACTTTTCTGTAAATTGCCCCTAGCCCAGTTCCTTCTCCTATATCATAAACAGAATCAAACAGCTCAAAGAGAAGTGACCTTGATGCGCCTAATCCATGTTCTCTCCTTTTATTAAAATTTCAAATCTAGAATTTAGTACACTTAGATTGAAAGAGCTCAGTTGCTTTGATTGTTTGTCTAATGTCTAATATTTTTTGGTGCAACACCAACCATTAACGTGCTATATTTTTCTCTGCATAAATGTATCTCCGCACTTCAAATCTGTGCTGTTTTGCTAAAATGTTTCTTGTAATTGCTGCAGTTCCGAAAAAAGGGTTGCGTGGGAATGCCAGACTGGCTTCAGGTAATGAACTGTTTACATAACTTGATATTCCTTTTCAAATTTGTGATTTCAAAATCGTTGATCCTTAGTGTCAAAGTTCATCAGTGTGTTGAATAAAGAGGATCTGTCAATTTCTTTTTTTCTACCCAGAATGATGAAAACTTTAAAATTTTGTATATTTCTATCAATGCTAATTTCAATCTCTCAGGAAAGTAGCAGCAGTCATGCACTCTGTTGTGTCTCGCAGTATCTTCAATTGATATTTTCTCTTGGGTCGTTTTCACAGGTTTAGGTATTGGAATCCCATGCATGATGCTAATTGGATTATTGTTTTTCTTTCTACGCTACAAACGAAAACATGCTACCTCAGGTGGACATATGGAGTCAAAAGATTCTTATTCTGATTCATCCTCGATTCTTGATCAGGCAAGTAGTGGCGAATACTTTGGAGTTCCACTCTTCTCTTACGCGCAGCTTAAAGAAGTCACAAACAATTTCGACCACACTCAGGAACTTGGAGATGGAGGCTTCGGCACTGTCTACTATGGTAGGTTACTTTATCAAACATTACACAATTCATTGATAGTTTGACACACAACACTTTATTGTATAGTTTAGAACTTGTACATGATCCATGATCCAGAACTTTGATCTCTGAAAAAATGATCTCATTACATATAAGGTGAAAATTGGATAGAACTTTGAAAGTGTGAAGATGAATTAAACAATGAATATATAGCAGAGTGTGCTTGGACAAACTTACTCATAAACATCTGTAAAGGAAAAACTAAAGAAAAAATAAAACTAGTTTTGTCCTAGTTGAACTATTCAATATTTCTAATGTAATTCTTATTGTAACACCTATCCATTGAAATGAAAATGCAGGGAAACTCCCAGATGGAAGGGAAGTTGCGGTGAAACGGTTATACGAGCACAACTGGAGGCGAGTAGAACAGTTCATGAACGAAGTTAAGATCCTCACACGTTTGCGTCACAAGAATCTTGTGTCACTCTACGGCTGCACTTCTCGGCACAGCCGTGAACTCCTCCTTGTGTACGAATACATTTCAAACGGCACCGTAGCATGTCATCTCCACGGTGGATTAGCCAAGCCTGGCTTGCTACCATGGCCTACACGTATGAAAATTGCCATAGAAACTGCCAGTGCATTGGCTTATCTCCACGCCTCCGACATCATCCACCGTGACGTGAAAACAAACAACATTCTCCTGGACAACAACTTCGGTGTTAAGGTAGCAGATTTTGGTCTTTCAAGAGATTTTCCAAACGATGCCACACATGTCTCCACAGCCCCACAAGGGTCCCCGGGTTACCTTGACCCTGAATATTACAGCCGGTACCAGCTCACTAGCAAGAGTGATGTGTATAGTTTTGGGGTTGTGCTTATTGAGCTGATATCATCCAAGCCTGCTGTTGATTTGAACAGGAGCAGGGACGAGATTAACTTGTCAAATCTAGCAGTAAGGAAGATTCAAGAATGTGCAATTGGTGAACTTGTAGATCCTTGCCTTGGGTTTGATTCGGACAGTGGGGTTAAAGGGATGATAATATCAGTGGCAGGGTTGGCTTTACAGTGTTTGCAGGGAGAAACGGAGTTGAGACCTTCGATGGATGAGGTGTTGCATGAACTGCAGAGAATTAAGAGTGGGAAGGATGAGATAGATGTTGATAATGTTGGAGTTTCAGATGCAACACCAGCAGCTTCACCCGAGTGGGATGAAGTTGGACTGTTGAAGAGTATGAAGCCTACTTCCCCAGACACTGTCACTGATAAATGGGAAAGTAAATGTACTACACCTAATGCAAGTGGCTAATCACTTGCTCTATCATTATTCCTCCATAATCCCATTTTACCATGCTCATTATTTGTTGAGTCACAGCATCGCTTGTTTAATTGTGAAGAGAGAGAATGATTACTTACAGGGCACATTCTTGTCCTGCAAAGAGTTCAGGTAAGGCTACATCAGTAGATACAAATATTACAAAATTCTGTACAAAAAATATGGAAAAAGAGTAAGTTATAGGCACACGTTTGCTAGGCTGTTCTACGAGTTTCACATAACACTGGATTTTTTTTTAATAAATTGATATAGACACTGTTTATATGTTCTTTTAATCTAAATCTATTACCCAAATCTAATTAAATACTTTGGTACATGGAAAACTGATTATAATTTCGAATCTTATCTATTAACTATGATAAATATGAAGTTAGGACAAGTAACTTCAAGAGAACAATCAAAGATTGAGCTGCTACCAGATGTATGTATGCTTCCTATAAGTCTCTATAATAAGTGAGTTTGTTTCCTTATTGTGGTACAATGTCTCCATCTTGTACATAACCAGACCATATCAGTGAGACATTCCTTGATTATAGTAATTTTGTTGGGTTACCTAACACACTTAAGTTGAGAACAAGAAAAATATAAATTAAAACTATTATTTAAAATAATCACTATAAGAAAATCATGAAATATAAATTAATTTTTAGAGACTAAAATAATTAGTTACAATACTAACTAAATTAGAGACTATTTTTAGAAACTAAAAAAAATATTTTTAAATTAGTTTCTATTATTGTTAAATAATTTCTAAATTGGTATCTAGTTAGCAACCGAGGTTATTACTACCAAATTTAGAAACTAAATAATTGGTAGTTAAAACCTGGTTGATAATTAAATACTAATTTAAAAACTATTTAACAATAATAGAAATTAATTTAAAAATTAATATTTTTTTAATTTTTAAAATAATCTCTAATTTAGTTACTATTGTAACTAATTATTTTGGTATCTAAAAATTTGTTTTTATTTCATGATTTTCTTGTAGTGAATATAAACATTAAATAACTTTTTAAAAAATTATGTAAATAAAGAGAGATAAAACTAAATAAAAATAGACAAGAAATAAATATTTTTGATTTTTTTTTCATTTCTTCCTTTCCAATTGTTTAATTTCTACAGTTTAATTTTTTTTTTGTCCTTAACTCTTTATACCCAGAAACATCTTATTTGATTCTAAAAAATAATTTTTAATGCTTTTTAGTTTTTCACAAGAAGTAAAATAAAACAAAATAAAATAACATGAGACATTAAAATGATTAAAAAAATACATAAAAACAAAAGTAAAATGAAAGTGATATATATATATAGCGATTAATTTTTTTAAAAACTTTAAAGTCTACCTTTTATAAAAATTAACTAAAAAACACAGTTTATGTTTTAAAAAATCATTTAAAATGAGAAAATAAAATTGTATTTTTGTCATCTGAGATTGAGAAAAAAAAACTGAAAGAAAGTAAAAAAAAAATCTCATATTTTGGTGAGAGTATTTCATAAGAATAATATTTATACATCAAAATAAAATTTCATACAAAATACATAAAAATATGATTAAAAATAAATTTATACGATTTTAATAGTTTTTTAAAATTTAAATTTAATATTATTAATTTTTATTCTCTGAAAAAGATTCTCATAGTTTTTATTAAATACCATAAAGATGTGATGTAATAGTTGACGTAAGTATAATAACTTTTGTCATCTAAACATAGACATTTTGACAATATTATATAACTATTTGACAACTAATTATATAATATAATAATATATATATCTAAATTAATTAGGAAATTTTAAATATTACGTTATTATAATAAAGTTACGAAATAGTTGTATATACAGTAAGAATTCTCAAAATATCATTGTGCATTTTGTAATATTACATTCAACTTTTTGATTAAAAAAATAACTCAAAACAACTACTTCACAATATTGACTTTTAGCATCGAGTTTATTTTCTTTTTTAAATTGAATGATTTACATAATATACTAATATTATTTATTTTTGTTTGTTTGATGAATGATTTTTGTTATATTATAGTTCATACAAAAGATATTTCTAATTTGTTTTTTATCATTAAAATAATTATCAATAATTTATTCTTAACCACCAATATTTTTTATTTTATGAAATGAAATATAAATGTACTTTAACTAGTAATAAAAAATAGATTATATATTTTATTAAAATAAAAAATATTGTATTCAAAATAATTCTCCTGCAAAATAATAATACAATACTATACTATTTAAACATTTATGTATTCTCTTTAAAAAAGAAACATCTTTTTAACTGTTGATTGAAAATGTTTCATAAAAAAAGACTAATTTATGTTAAAACTAAGATTCTGGTAATGTAAGAGATGATTACAGTTTCCTTTTATACTTTCATAAACATGTAAGTTTTCATAAAAATAATTTTCTTATTATATATTGTTTTTAAAATACACCAATATTTATAAAATAATACATTAATATTACTATAAATCTAGGCGATGTATGGATAAATTTATTCATCCACACTTCTACCGAAATAATGGTAATACTATTTTTAAATAATTTTTAATTAATAAATAAAATAAATTAAAAATAGACTTATAATATATTAATTTTTAGTATTTTTTGTTTTTAAACATGTTTTATATTTAATAAGATATTATTTCCAAATTTTATATAGTTATATTGAATGAGATAATTAGAATATTATGGTCTACTTACAATATTAAAATTTTCTTTACAATGTCAGAAATTATATGGTTAGGTTCGAGTTTCTATCATATCAAGCGTAGTTAAATTCAAACGAGCTTATCGAAAAATCTTTGTACCAATGCTCTGAAATTCTCTTCTCATTTCCTTCCTGAGAAATCCTGAAATGATGAAATGTGCTTCAGACTTTGTCAACACGCGTTTTCTGCAACATCTATACTCATACTTATGCTTCTACCCTCAGTTTCACACAATTCTTTCTCACCATCCTCACAACCCAATTCCACTTTCTATTTCATTACCACATGTGCTAAATTTAATCTCCTTTTGTAGTTATTCAGCAAAATGCATATTAAAATGAATATATATAAAATATCAAACTCTTAATTTCCCTGCTCTACTTTAACTGTTTTTAAGTATTAGCAAATACTGACATTCAAAGTTCCACCTTTGAACTTTAAACTGGAAAATGTGTTGATTTTGGAAGTCAATTCCAGTCTTGTGTTGGTGCGAATATACTGTATATGGTCAATAGGAGAAATTGACCGGAAAACTTAGTGGATCAGTCTTCATTCTAGTAATGATGAAGACAATAACATGTTTGTAAAAAATTACCTCTTATCGACAGAACAATTGATTCTTTCATTCTAGTAATGATGAAGACCATAACAATAACATTTTGTAAAAAATTACCTCTTATAGACAGAACAATTAATTCTTCTATTTTTTCCAGCTTTTTCTAGTAAGTGAATATTCAGATGATAAAAATGAAATTAAAGCCTAACAGTAGAGTTTGTATACTTTTTTTTTTTCAAGTCTTCCATGGTCATGTTCCAAGTCAACTTGCCGATCAAAGACGTTCTTCTAGATTAGTTGATTCATGACATCTATATATTGTGAATAAGGTGTGACCGTGCAAGATTAAAAACACTAGCATAACATCATTCATAGAGAATCTGGTTATTGTAAAGAGAGTTAGTCACTTGTTCCTCAAAATAGTGTTTTATCACCTTGTAGCAATTGGGAATTTGGTATGGCTATCGTAGATTTGTTCTGCTTCCTCTTCTTCTATCACCTTGTACTCATCCTCTGTGCTGGTTATGGATATGGGAACCAAGGTTGCCCACACTTCTTTTCTTGTGGCCATCTTGGGTATTTCCATTACCCTTTTACCAAGGCAGAACAACCAGACTGTGGCTTGCTACCTATATATGATTGTGATAAACCTCAATCACCTACAAAATTGATCCAGCTGGAGAAAAATGGAACAAAATTTGGTCTTACAGGCATCACTCAGCAGGATGGGATTTCAATTTCGGATGACGATTTGCACAAGCGTTTGGAAAACAACATCTGTGACACTTTGAATAATGACTATAGTCTTCAATCCCATTCTCCTTTATATTCTATTCATATAAAATATAATGTAACACTGTTCCGATGCAAACATGGCCTGAAAAAGACACCCCCACCACATTATTTCAATCACTCCTGCACTAACTATGGTTATGATATATATTATGACAGTCATACCATCCCTGATAATCATGAGGCTCATAACCTTTTCTCATCCTGCTCAGTTCTTAAGTTACCAAAAAAGGACAGGACTGATACCAAAGACATTCTATCGTTTGTATCTGCTCAGATGGTTGTTGAAGTAGAATTATCTAAGGATTGTGACAAGTGCTATAAGCTCAGAGGAGGCCAATGTCGTCTTGACAGCGATCAAAAGTTCTACTGTCACATAGGTTAGCTTCGCATAACCATGGCAAATTGGCAATTAGATTAGTTTGACTGTCGTAATTTTCTATACTAATGTTAGCCTAACACTTCTTACTTCATTGTTTACTAAAAAGTTTCTCCAATATTGCTTCATCTGCAGAGCCAAAGAATAGTAGAAAAACTTTGAAGCTGGTACTTGGACTTGTAATAGGTAAGTTAGTAATATTTGTTTTTTTTTAATGCCTTAGACGGTTTACTATATATCTAGACGCTCTAAGAACCTTCGAATATAAATTTTAATGAACCAAATCTTCATATGATATATCTTAGAATTGTATCCCCTTTTTACAGGTTTATGCGTGATATTGTTAGCCATTGTGCTAATTGGATGCTTTATATATAGACGAAAATACATTCTTTCAGATGGGCAACACCAATCGAGAAACGCAGACACTGATTTAATTGGTCCCAGCTCAAATGCAAACCCCGAAAATAATAGGTTCTACTATGGAGTCCCTCTCTTCTCTTACAAGGAGCTTAAAGAAGCTACATACAATTTCCACCACACCAGACAACTTGGAAGTGGAGGCTTTGGAACCGTTTACTATGGTAAACCATTCTCTCGTATTGATGTTATACACTTCTACATATTTTGTTTGAATGAATTGTATCTAGTGATTGACATGGTGTTTAACAATCAGGAAAACTACGAGATGGGCGAGAAGTTGCTATCAAGCGTCTCTATGAGCACAACTGCAGGCGAGTTGAACAGTTCATGAACGAAGTTCACATCCTCACTCGCTTGCGCCACACAAATCTGGTGTCCCTCTATGGTTGCACTTCACATCGCAGTCGTGAACTACTGCTTGTGTACGAACATGTTCCAAATGGCACTGTTGCCTGCCATCTCCACGGTGATTTCGCAAGGCCACGCAGTCTTCCATGGAACATAAGAATGAAAATTGCCATAGAGACCGCAAGTGCACTGTCTTATCTCCATGCTTCTGACATCATCCACCGTGATGTTAAAACCAAAAACATCCTCCTTACCCAAAGTTTCAGTGTTAAGGTTGCTGACTTTGGTCTTTCAAGGCTGTTCCCAAACGATGTCACGCATGTCTCCACTGCCCCAATGGGGACCCCAGGTTACCTTGACCCGGAATATCACCAATGCTACCAGCTTACAAACAAGAGTGATGTGTATAGTTTTGGGGTTGTGCTTATTGAACTGATCTCTTCTAAGCTAGCTATTGATATGAGCAGGCAGAGGGATGAGATAAACTTGTCTAACTTAGCAATAAAGAAGATTCAGCAAAGTGAATTTAGTGAGATGGTTGATCCTTCTCTTGGTTTTGATTCAGACAGTGAGGTGAAGAGGATGATGATTTCAGTGGCAGAATTGGCCTTTCAGTGTTTGCAACGGGACAGAGATTTGAGACCCTCTATGGATGAGGTTTCGAAGGTGCTGATGAGAATTGAAAGTGGGAAGGATATGCCTGAGCATCTGGATGAAGAACATTTAAGTCCACCCTCTCTACCTTCACCAGATTGGGATGTGAATGGATTATTGAGAAAGATTACGGTACAACCTTCACCTAAAGCCGTCACTGATAGATGGCACAGTGAATCTACTGCTTCTAATGCCAGTGCTTAATTTTGACACACTAGTCATTGTAAATGAGTTTCTTACTGTGTTCTTTTTTAGTTACAGTTACAATCTCCAGTTGTAACTGAAATTACATAGATTAGGTGAATAAGTTTGACTTTATGAAGACAAATGGCAAAGGAAAATTTGGTTTCTTGAACAAACAATAAATAAAATTCATCAAACAGTAATTTTTTATTTTGGAAATTTCTATATCAGGAACAAAAGCAATAACATATAAGGAAGTTCTTTTAGTACTAGTTATTAGAGTTACTCAAGTTAAGTTAAGTTTAGGATTTATATAAAAACCTTCTGCAGTGTAATATTTGTTTTTTAGAACAAATTTTTGGAAAAGAATTACTGAACGCCTTGTTGATTTTGATGGATAACTTTCTTGTGAAGGCCTCTCTTTGTCTCTATGTGTGTGGGAGTAAATAAGGAGCTTATAATGACTCTCTATACTTAACAAACAAATTCCGTCAAACAATAATAACTACTGATAAGTATAATTGAGCATCTATATTTGAGAACAAAGTTTCGTTTTTGAATAGAATTTGTAACTATGTCTCTGTATTTAATTAGTACTAGGAAAATATTGGTGAAATAGTTGCACTAAACGATTTGTTAAAACATTTGGTCTTTCTATTTGATACAAATTTCAAACATCCAAGATTTAGGAGATAGTTTCCATGAATTTAATCGCCAAAATTTTGTATAATTGGTCAATTCCTTCATTGAAGTTGTCAAACCTTAACTTTTGGTATTCAAACGTGTGAAAGACCTTATGGCTACTTGATGTGCTTGAAACGCAGAGAAAACAACGCGTTTTGATGCTGTCACAGTGCACACAATCAACTCTTCCCGCTTTATGTCCAATCAATCAAAATTCTCACTCACTTAAAAGTATTATAGTTGTAATTCTTTAAATTAAACGCGAAAATATTCTATTATTTTTTATTTTTACTTATCAATAAAAATAATATAATTATTTTAAAAATACTTTTTAAAAATTAAACTACGAAATGATATTTTGTTGATTTTATATTTTTTTATCAGCTTGTTGATTTTATATATGAATACGTTATTATGATATATTTTTTTTTAATTTAGTTTAAATTTGTTAAGTTATGTTAGATATGTGTTTCTATTTTTTAATACTGATTTAATATAAATAACTTAAATTAGAATCATCAGGGAGTAATCCTTTCTTTAATTTTCTTGTGTTTTGTTTTCTAACTTCTGATGAACTCCTTAATTAACTTGCAAGCCGTGTGGTGTGCATGATGGAGTGTGGACTATTTCAGCTACGGAATTAACATCAAAATCACCATTCAACAAATTTCTCTCCACGTAACTTTTCTTAGTAATTCCATTTAGTCTTATACAATAAACATATCTCACTCCCAAAGGTGACTTTGAAAACGTCAATAATAGAGTCTTCTATTTCTGTCTTTTTGTTTCCATGTATCAAGCAACATTAAGTCATTAGTTCTTTTATTAATATCTAGCGGGTTAAATATCTCACACACGTTATGTAAAAATCAATATAAAATTGATTTTTTTCTTAGTCTAAATTTTAGACATCATAAATATTTGTAATAAGAAAATTATTGGAATATGTGCATACCGGTTTCTATCTTGTTTCTAATTCAAATTTTAGATCTCATGGACATTTATAGTTGTTCTAGCTAAGAGGATGTCTCTCAACTAAAACATGTAGTTGATGTCGGTTAAACTCCGAGATGGTCACTGATCATATCTTTGCAAGCTTTATGGGCTCCAAGAAAATGAGGAGGTTTCATCTGCAGAAGATACTTCAACACTCAAGTCAGTAAGAACATAAAAATATAGTGAATATAGTGTAAAATATGAGTTGAAAATACTCCTTGTGTGTTTGTGTGTATCTTGCGAGTTGTTTTATTTCCCTTATATAAGGTAGTGCTCTCCTCCTCTCCTTGTATTTGATCTTATTATTGGCTTAATTCAGTAATAAATGTTGTCTCCTCCTATTCAAGGCTGATTATCTGGGATCCCTTGATTTGCGCTGATACGATATTATTGTCCTTAAATACTATCGGTAGGCGATTTATTTTATTTATACACAATATCAGGCCCGATCCATGACGCTATAACTCCTTAGTCTCAGGCATAAGCCAATGAGACTAAAAGCCAAGTTTATTCAGCCGATTTCCTATCAACCTACATATCTCTTAACATTGGGTTCAACCCATAACGCTACAGTATTAAAAAAAAACTATTGAAATTTATCAGTACCAATTCCCATTGAAAATCTGTTTACCATGTAAGAAAATAACAATGACCAATTCCAATAATTTTCTTCATATAAGTATCCAATAAATCTAAAATTTAGATATGAAAATCAATTTCGCGTGAAAGTAGATTAATGACAAACATATTTAATCCATATTTATCTTTAACATAATTAATTTTGTATTCATTATAATTACTTTTTTAAATCATTAGGAAGTTTTCAATTAGTATAAATATTGCTTGTGTAAGTATCTTGAAAACAATTTCAACCAAAGTTTATTCCCAATAAACCCATAGTTAATAATTGGAATGCAAAAAATAACTAGAAAATATAACGCGTCGAGATATAAATATATTAAAGAGGAAAATACTTAAATAATATATATTTAATTAATTCAACACAAATATAAAGTATAACTTTAAAAAATATATAAAATTATTAACAATGCATACTTAATTTGAAATAATTTAGCTCAAAATTTAAACCAAAGATAAAATAAGTGTAAATTACTTTCTTCAATATATATCGATATGTACGTGTGTGAACTATTTGAATGAATAACTGTGTCATTTATAATATTTCTATCGATTATATATATAAAAAAATTGTAGTATCTTATTAAGAAAAAATATTCACAAATTAAAAGTTAATTTTATCTTAACTTTTAAACCCACTAAAATATGTCAAAACCAGATGAAATTTTCACCAGTTGAATAACTATATGTTTATTAATTACCACTTAAGAACTTTAAATCTAGATTGAAGTAAAGAGATTAATTATTATTTTAAAATTTGAACAATAAATTAAATAAGATGTTTATAATTTTTCTAAAAGATTTAAAAGGGTAAGAGAAGATATCAAAACCAAATTATTAGGGATAGAGTTTTCATACATTCAATATAAATTCTATGGTAAATCTAAATCTTTAATATAATAATTTTAATCTCTCAATACCTTTTACCGCAATATTTGTATAAGGAATAAGTGCAAGAAAATAATAATATTAACATACCTTTCACCATGACATAATGTTTCGTTGAAAAAAATGGCATAACAAATGTATATACACCGAGTCTTTTCGCTCCAGAGCATACGTAAACACTAGCAAATAATTTTTTTATTGAACAAATTATTACAAGAATGACTTCCTTTCGTTTTAAATTTTCATTTCTCTGAAAAAAAAGTAGAGAAATTGAAATTAACTTTTTAATAACAATCCTAAATTCTATTAATAATTATCTCTACAATTAAAAAACTAAAGCATTAAGAGTTGCTAGAACATAGAAAATTTTAGCTATTTTATTATCTATCTCGCTTTCATTATATACTAAATATATCCTTGATTTACTTGTATCTGATTTTATTTTCAGCTTTTTCTAATATTAAACACTATCCCTTTATTTAAACTAATTTTATGGGATCTCTCTACTAATAGAGTATTAATGTCTTTTATTACACGACACATTATTTATTCATAAAACATTCAGATTCATTTCAACATCACAGTTCTCTAACCTCAAACAAATACCAATGAAATTAAGTGTAAATCCAAAATAAGTCCAATCTTTAAAATTTTAAAATTAAAAATCTCATCTTCATGTAATTGAACTTGACCCATAAAAATACTAAAGTGTCAAAATAACACTGAATTTGTAAATATTAAAATTACTGAATATGAAAATGAACTAAAGCGTCATTTTCGAGCCAAATGGCGTATAAAATACTTCAAAATGATAATATGTTTTTTGTTTTTGTGTACAGTTTGAAAAGAAGGTGCAGCACTCTTTGACTGTGGGTTTATATTATTGTCGGTGTTAATCTAAATTCTTAAGTGTCCGTCATCTCCCGTAAACAAGGGGTTTTCTCTTCTATGATGCATTCAATGCATTTATTGTTTTCCGTTCCAAAACCTTTCTCTCATTTCATATTTCATACACATTTTCTGGGTTTTGTTTTGAAATCACTAATACTATATTTCTCTCACCTTCTGCTGATTGTTTCAGCTGATCAGACCGAAAAGTGTCCACCATCTTTTGAGTGTGGAAATCTTGGCCAGATTCAGTTTCCTTTCACAACCATTCAGCGACAACACTGCGGCTTATTGGCTATACATGGCTGTCAACAACATGATCCTTCCGCTAACAAAACTCTCCAACTAGGCACCTCGACAACATCAACCTCGTACTCTGTTCTAAAGGTAGAACCTCGTACCATAATCATCGCAGATGATGAACAAGACCGTTATTTGCGAAACAAGAGTTGCAAAGCTTTCAGCAAGAATATTACTCTTCCTCACACCTCTCCTTTAGCTTCTTTCGGCATCAAATATAATATCACTATCTACAGATGCAATCACTCCCTCAAACCCTCCCTTCCCAACTATTTTCATAATTATTCAAACTGTTCTTCTGAGTACGACATCTTCTATGGTCTTCCAAATACACTGACTTCTACGGGTTTCCAGCG